>Ga0209717_1000337_pt1 | contig 59007 bp, 58 predicted proteins | sample AD_UKC048_MetaG_FD_184418 | JGI IMG/M metagenome (GOLD analysis project Ga0209717, IMG submission 184418) | Active sludge microbial communities of municipal wastewater-treating anaerobic digesters from USA - AD_UKC048_MetaG (SPAdes) (version 2) | ecosystem: Engineered > Bioreactor > Anaerobic >...
TTTTAATCTTATGACTTACAACATTACCACTTTTGGCTGCCAAATGAACATCTCTGATTCAGAGCGCATTGCTACTGTAATGGACGAGATGGGCTTTAAAAACGCCGACCAAAATAAAGCTGATTTTTTAATTTTTAATTTGTGTTCGGTTAGACAAACCGCAATAGATCGCGTCTGGGGAATGCTGAGAAAAACTAAAGACAAAACCGTTATTTTAACCGGCTGTATTTTACCAAAAGACAAAAATAAATTTAGTGAAAAAAAATACTTAGTTTTAGATATTAAAGACTTGTCCAACTGGCCACAAAAAATTCAAAACTCAAAAAAAATAAAGACAAAAAAAACAAAGGATTATTTTGCTATCTCGCCCAGCTATAAATTCAAATTTTTAGCTTGTGTGCCCATCATGACTGGCTGTAATAATTTTTGTACTTATTGCGCCGTGCCTTTTACGCGCGGAAGAGAATATTCCAGACCAGCAGAAGAAATTTTATGTGAGGTGAACAAATTAATTGTTCGGGGGGTAAAAGAAATAATTTTATTGGGACAAAATGTCAACAGTTACCACGATCAACAAAAAACAAAAAAAATAAATTTTGTGCAGCTCTTAAAAAAGATTGATAAAATTCCTGGCAACTACTGGCTGTCTTTTTTAACTTCACACCCCAAAGATATGTCAGATGAATTGATTGCTTGTTTTAAAACTTGCCAACACCTGGTTCCCTATTTGCACTTGCCCCTGCAGTCTGGCTCTAATAAAATTTTAAAAATGATGAACAGAAAATATACTTTTGTACATTATGAAAAATTAATTAAAAAAATTAGAAAAAAAAATATTACTAATTTACACCTCACCCTTTCAACTGATATAATTACTGGCTTTCCCGGTGAAACAAAAAAAGATTTTTTGGCCACAAAAAAAGCCATGGAAAAAATAAAATTTGACATGGCCTATCTGGCCGCTTATTCTCCACGCCCGCAGACTGCGGCGGCTAAAATGAAAGATAATATTAGCAAACAAGAAAAAGAACAGCGCAAAAATATTTTAAATGAAGTTTTAAAAAAAACAGCTTTAGAAAATAATAAAAAAATGCTGGGACAAGAAACCCAAGTTCTGGTAGATAAAATAACAGATCCGACAATTGCCTTTGGCAAGACAAAAAATTTTAAAAGGATTAAAATTATAAATAAGGATAAAAAAATAAACAAAAAAATGTTGGGAAATTTTGTTAAAGTAAAAATTACTAAAGCTAATGTTTGGAATTTGGAGGGAGAAATAATTTAAAAATAAAACAGGCTCGCCAGTGTGACTGACAAGCCCGTAAACCTAAAACAATATTGTCTCAACCAAAATTCTGACAACATCGATAACGTTGTACAGAATTTTGGCCTTATTATTACCTATGACCACGGCCGCCACCATGCCAGCCTCCCTCGTACCTGGTACAAATGGTGTACCGGCACCAATGATGACCCCAAGATAACCGAGGTCAACAATAGCGGTCTTGATTCTTTTGTTCTTTTTTTTGAACCAATTTTTTATTCTTTTAAAAAAGCCCAAAATCAAGAGAAAAATCAAAACCACCCCACTGGCTAAAAACAGCCAGAAATTAAAACCGGGTTTTTTTTCTCTCTTGCTTCCCAACCAGTTTTTAATGAAACGATCCAGTTGAGACAAAACCTTTTTTGACCACACAGCCACCTCTTTTATATAATTCCATATCAGGTTTTTCAACCTTTCAGGAATTATATAATAAATTAATTTAGGCCAAAACAAAGCCACGATTGGTAGCCTAGATACAAAAGCTACCAAAAGAAACGTATCTGCCCTGTCTAGCCCCATTACGTGTAACCAAACCGGGATTGCTGTTTCTGGCAAGATCACAGTATGTGCTAATGCTGCCAGCACAGCTAATGTACTGTGCATTATGAAAGGATAATATAGTGTTATTGCAAAAAAAACAGAAACAGTAGAAATTGCCCCAATCCTCAAAGCCCACTTCCATTTTTGCATTGCGTCCTCCAGAGGTTAGTATATAAAAGAACTATAATTAACTTTATTATCACTTTATAATAACATTAATTTTATATTATGTCAAGTTTAAGTAAAAAAAAGCTAGAATTAGCCAAAATAATTGTTATTGTGGGGCCAACTGCCAGTGGTAAAACAAAACTGGCAGTTAAATTGGCTCAACGATTTAATGGTGAAATAATTTCAGCTGACAGCCGACAGGTTTATCGTGAAATGGATATTGGAACTGGTAAAGATTTAAAAGATTATAAACAAAGCAAAACAACTATCCCCTATCACTTAATTGATATTATAAATCCAAATCAAAAATTTAATGTGGCCAAATATAAAAAATTAGCCATAAAAAAAATACAAAATATTTTGAAACGCGGAAAATTGCCCATTGTGGTTGGCGGGACTGGTTTATATATTTCGGCTATTGTTGATAATTATGACATCCCAAAAATTAAACCTAATTTAAAAACTAGACAGAAATTAGTCGCCATGACTTTGGCAGAAAAAATAAAATTGTTAAAAAAAATGGATCCAAATAGTTTAAAATTTATGGATTTAAAAAATCCACGGCGGATTGACCGAGCGCTGGAGGTGTGTTTAAACGGACAAAAATTTTCTGCCAATCGACAAGTCGGCAATCCCCTTTTTAACACACTTATCTTGGGTATAAATTTTCCCAAAAATACATTGGATAAAAGAATTGACTTGAGGGTGGGCAAAATGATCGCGGCCGGCCTGAAAAAAGAAACAAAAAAAATAATTAAAAAATACGGCTTAACCGCCGTGCCTTTAGAAACCATTGGCTATAAAGAAATGCTTGACTATTTAAACAAAAAGACGACCCTGGAACAAGCCGTTGAATTAATAAAAATTCATACTCACCAGTTTGCCAAACGCCAGATGACCTGGTTTTCTCGCAATAAAAATATTAACTGGATAAAAAATTATGGCGCTGCCAAAAAGACGGTTAAAAAATTTTTATAACTTTAACTCAATTTTTGTAAAAGCATATTTTCTGCTTCAACTGGATCAGCCTGGCCCTTGGATTCTTTCATCACCACACCTAAGAAAAATTTAATTAAAACAGTCTTGCCAGCTTTAAATTCCTCTACCTGCGCTGGGTTGGTATTAATCACACTATCCACAACTTCTGCTAAATTAAAATCATCACTTTGGTTTAAATTTTCATCCACCAAAATATTGGACGGATCTCCGCCAGTTTCCAACATTCTTTCCAATAACAAATTAGCATTCTTGGTAGAAACCTGCCGCGTAAAAAGCATGGTAATAAATTCAGCAAAATTTTCAGCACTAATGGTGTTTTGACTCCAAACTAATTTACGGGCAGCCAACAAACCACCTAACTTACTAAACAACCAACCAGTTACTAATTTGTTGACCTTGTCTTTATTGGCAAGCCAAATTTCTTCTTCGGTGCCTTCAAAAACACCTGAATCTTTTAACCAAATTTTTAACTCAGAAATCACCTGCTCCACATAATCAGCCAACAGCGGATCACTCATTAAAATTTTAGCATCAGCCGCATTAAAACCAGTTTCGGCATTCGTAAAACGCGCTCGTTTTTGAGCTGGCAGCTCGGGTAAACTATTTTTTATGGCCACCAAATCAATTTCTGAATCTTGCGAAAAATCCAAGGGCGGCAGATCTGGTTCTGGAAAATAACGATAGTCAGCTGAACCTTCTTTAACTCGCTGAGTATAGGTTTCTTGTTTTACATCATTCCATCCACGCGTTTCCTGCATAATTTTCTCGCCACTCTCCAAGGCTTTGGTCTGTCTTTCAATTTCATAATTAACAGCTCTTTCCACAGACCGAAAAGAATTTAAATTTTTAATTTCAACTTTGGTACCCAACTCTTTGGTTGCACTTAAAGAAATGTTGACTTCGCAGCGCATCTGTCCTTTTTCCATATCAGCATCAGAAACTTCCAATTCTCTTAAAATGAGTTGCAATTCCTGACAAAACTCCTTGGCTTGCAGAGCTGAATTAATATCTGGCTCGGTGACTAATTCCATTAATGGCACGCCAGCCCGATTATAATCAATTAAAGTGGCATCAGCACTGTGTGAAAGCTTACCGGTATCTTCTTCCAGATGAATGCGAGTGATACCAATTTTTTTGCCATTAATTTCTAAATAACCACCACTGCACAAAGGTTGATCATATTGAGAAATTTGATAACCCTTGGGTAAGTCTGGATAAAAATATTGTTTACGATCAAATTTGGATTTTTCTGCAATGACTGTATTTAAAGCCAAGCCGGTTTTGATGACCATTTTGACAGCTTCTTTATTAATGACTGGCAGGGTGCCAGGATGACCCATACAAACTGGACAAATGTTTTTATTGGGCAAAAGCTCTTCTTGACCAATTTTCCAGGTTTCATTTAAACAAGCGCAAAACATTTTTGTCTTGGTTTTTAGCTCAACATGAATTTCTAGGCCAACGGTGGGTTGATAATTTTGATTTTTCATATATTTATATTTTAACACAAAAAAAGTTTGCTTTATATTATCTTAATCTATTTTTAAAAGTTATCAATAGCCACTGGAAGCCTGCCAATTTTCTCCTCTATCTGTAATAGATAATTCATTAACTTCAATAATTTCTAGTGATTCAACTTTTTGAATTAAAAACTGCGCAATACGATCGCCTTTTTTAACTTGATATTTTTCCTGGCTAGTATTTAAAAGACAAACACCAATTTCACCCCTAAAATTTGAATCAATTACGCCAGCCAAAGTTGTTAGGCCGTGTTTGATGGGCAGTCCAGATCTGTCCCAAATTAGCATTACATAACCAGCGGGAATTTCTACAGCCACGCCGATTTTGAAAGTATAACGCTCCCCAGGCATTAATTCTTTTTCTTCATAAGAATATAAATCCATGCCAGCATCGCCAACTCGGCCATACGTTGGCATTTGTGCATCAGGATAAATTTTTTTAATTTTAAGATTCATGATGCTTAAAAATTAAGATGCATTTTACTGGCCTGCGGTTCTGTGTCACCATAATATTTACTATTTAATCTTTTGTCACCATAAGGTATATCTGCGCCAGATGAAATTTCTTCAAAGGCCATCTGTGCAATTGGCATTTTATAATAAAGTTTAATTGGTAACTTGCCCATATTACTTAATTCAAGGGTCATTTTTAAATTATTACCCGGATCAAGAAAGCCAGCTGTGGCATGAATGATTAATCCTAATCTACCCAAGGAACTCTTGCCTTCCAGACGAGCAACCATATCACTGGCCACACCTGTTTTTTCAAAAATATTTCCCAACACAAATTCACCTGGATGAATAATAAAATAATCATCCTCCATTTCAACTTTTTTCATTAAATTATCAACTGGTTTTTTGACATCAATACAGGTGTGTCTTGACACATCAAAAACCAAAAAAAGTTTGTCTAGATGTAAATCCACAGAGGCCGGCTGAATAGAATTATCAAACAACGGCTCAATTGTGATACGTCCATCAGCTAAAGCCTTTTTTATACCTCGATCAGATAAAATCATAGGATTATTTTAAAAAAATTATTTTCTTAAACTTAATTCATAATTAATCTGTTCAATTTTACGCAAGTTAGTTTTGGCCTGATCATATTTAGTGCGCAAATAGCCGGTCAAGTCAAAACCGACCAGTTCAGCCAGAACAACAACAATGGTGGCTTTGATTTTTTTAGCTTCCATAATTTTGCCATCAGCTGCCAAATTGGTGGCCAAACGAACTAATTCACCAGTTAGGTCACAAATGCCTCCCAGATAGCCTTCCAGGCTCAAATCCAGGCCCTTAATAGCATCAATCTTAGCACCAGTCATAAATAAATAAAACATTTTGGCTTCTACATATTCTTCCACTCCGGCTTTGTAGGAACCCTCAACATTTAGCCTTTCCATACCAAACTTCTTTTTTAAAGCCAAAAAGGTTTTTTCTATATTTTTTAGACTCTCTAAAGCCGGCTCTATTTCAAAACGATGTAAAGAAAAAATAACTCTTTTTGAAGCATGCAAAACGTCGTTGGACAAAGCGATTATCTGACGTCGCTCGCCTTCTTGTTTTTCATAATCTTTTTTTAATTTCTGGATAAATTTTTTGTTTAACATATTTTAATAATTTATTTATGAACAAAAACTTTGGTTTTATTAATTTCCAACCAGTCATAAACTTCTCTGGCGCGGCCGATACCCAAACGCACACAACCATGTGAAACCGCAACACCCAAACTGCGTTCGCCTTCGCGTCGTCCATCAAGAAAGGGTAATTCATGAATACCATTTTCTAAACCACCTGATTTATAAAAACCAATAAAATATGGCATGCCCCATCTTTGCCCATCGGCGCCACCATAAGCCATTTCATATTTTGAAAAAGCTGTAAACTCTCCCAACCTGGTGGGTGTAGACGGCTTGCCGGTGGAAGTCAGCAAGTCATCAACCAGATAACCATTTTGGTAATAAAGAAATTTTTGTCCGCTGACATCAATGTCAATATATTTATAAAGATTTTTTTTACCAATTGGTAAACTTTTGGGTACAGCGATAAATTCTAATTCCGAATCACTATCCAAATTACCGACTGCCACTTTTAGACCACCCAAAAAATTATCTGCAAAAACAATGTTTAAATTGTTGTTTTTTAAATTACCATAACCATCAAAAATTTCAATTTGTGGTTTACCACCAATACCTGGAGTGACTACGATTTCTCCCTTGCCATCATTGTCAACATCAGCACCAAAAATTGATAACCCCATCTTAAAATTTTTATCTGCATAACCTAAAAATTCATTCACCAAGCTTAAGTCGCCACGCAATATTTTTATTAACGGTTGATCACCACGTCCACCAGCAATCAATATTTCTTCAATACCATCACCACCCAAATCAAGGCTGGACAAACTAATATCATTACCAACAAAAGCTATTTTATTTTTACTTAACAACTTACCATTAACATCAAAAATTCTTATTTCGCGAATATTTTTTTCAGTCCCCACCACGACAATCTCATCAATTTTGTCACCATTTATATCAGCACAAACACTTTGGGCACCGGTCAATTCTTTTTTATCAAAAGCAAAAAAACCAGCGTTAATTTTTGGATGACCATAACCATCAAAAATTCTGATGTGCGCCGAACCGTTACGAAATGGGCTGGTCAAAATTTCATCCAAATTGTCATTGTCAAAATTACAGGCCGAAACATTTACCCCGCCTTTAAAATCTGGGCCATAAGCTAAAAAACTATTAATCAGTGAACCGTCGAAGCGATAAATTTTTACAAGCGGTTCAACATCGGTACCAGCGCCAATTAATATTTCTTTTTGTCCATCACCACCCAGATCAACCAAAGCAAAAGAATAGTTGGGACGAATATCTTTAATTGCAGTAACCTTTTCTAATTCGCCCGTTGTGCTGTTAAAAATTTTTATAGTTGAAAAATCATCTTGGGCTTGGATTGAAAAAATAAAAAAAGAAGCACCCAGCAGCAAAAAAATAAAAATAAATATTTTCTTTTTCATGGCTTAATTATAGCAAATAAAAAACCGCTCCGCAATTTTGACGAAACAGTTTTTTAATAAAATATATATATTATCTGATGTCAAGCTTGATGGCGGGTCCCATGGTAGAACACAAAACCACATTTTTGATATAATCACCTTTGACACCGGCCGGCTTGGCCTTTTTTACAGCCTCTGCAAAAAATTGAATATTTTCCTTAATTTTATCTTCGGGCCAAGAAACCTTGCCAATAATTTGATGAATATTTGATGTTTCATCACTTTTAAAAGCCACCTTACCGCCTTTTAATTCTGTAACTACTTTTTTAATGTTAGTTGTAACGGTTTCATTTTTTGGACTAGGCATTAAACCTCTGGGGCCTAAAATTTTTGCAATTTGCGCCAACTCTTTCATCATGACTGGTGTAGATACAGCCACATCAAAATCAATTGTGCCAGTAGCTTTAATTTTATCAATCAATTCTTTGCCGCCTACTAAATCAGCGCCAGCTTCCAAAGCTTCTTTGTCGTTTTCAGTAAAAACAGCTATTCTTTTGGTTTTGCCAGTGCCGTGCGGCAGGGCCACGGTGGAACGAACTTGTTGTTCACCCTTGGCTGAATTGGTACCTAAATGTAAATGTAATTCCGCGGATTCATCAAACTTGGCTTTGGCACTTTCTTTTAAGAGCTTGACGCCCTCTTCAATTGAATAAGCTTTACCTTTTTCAATTTTTGAATCAACTTTTTTTTCTTTCTTCTTTACAATTTGCTTTTTCATAATGTTAAATGTTGTGTGGTCAACGATTCGTGACTAACGAATCTCCCACAAAAAATTAATAAAAAATTATTCAACTGTAATTCCCATTTGTCTGGCTGTGCCTTCAATAATGCGCATGGCTGCTTCAATATTTTCAGTGTTTAAATCCACCATCTTAACTTCAGCAATTTCACGTATCTGAGCTTTGGTTACCTTGCCAACTTTTTCAACCAAAGGCTTACCAGAACCTTTTTCAACTTTGGCAGCTTTTTTTAATAATTCAGCGGCGGGCGGAGTTTTGAGTTTGAAAGTGAAAGTGCGATCGGTATAAACAGTAATTTCGGCTGGAATAACATCACCGGCTTTATCTTTGGTGGCTTCATTAAACTTGGTACAAAATTCCTGAATATTTAAACCGTGCTGACCCAAAGCTGGACCAATGGGTGGCGCTGGATTAGCAGCTCCAGCTTTAATTTGTAATTTTAATATTGTTTTTATCTCTTTGGCCATATTATTTATTTATTATTTTATCAACTTTATATTTCCAACGAGTAAAGCCAAACCCAGAAGCGAGGCACAGCTAGTCGTAGGATAAAATATATATATTAAATCTTTTTAATCTGTAAAAAATCCAAATCAACTGGTGTTTCGCGACCAAACATAGAAACCAAAACTTTTACGCGGCCACGACCTTCATCAATCTCAGAAATCTTGCCTTCCATTTCTTTAAATGGACCATCCACCATACGAACTGCCGAACCAACACTAATATCAATTTTATATTTTGGTTCTTCCACTCCCATGCGTTTCTGTAGTTCTTCAACTTCTTTGTCCGACATGGGGGTTGGCGTGGTACCAGTACCAATAAAACCAGTTACATTGGGTGTGTTGCGCACCACATACCACGAAGCATCGGTGACTGACATCTCTACCAAAACATAACCTGGATAAATTTTTTCTTCAATTGTGGAACGTTTGCCATTTTTTATTTTTATTTTCTTTTCTTTGGGCACCAAAACCTGATAAATTTTATCTTGCATGTCCAAGGAATCAATTCTTTGTTTTAAATTATGGGCCACGCTTTCTTCATACCCCGAATAAGTATGAATGGCATACCAACGCCGGCCTTGATTTTCATTTTGTCTGGGCATAAAAAATAAATTATTAAATTTACCAAGCGATGATTTTTTCCACCAACTTGATGAGTCCAAGGTCAACTGCACCTAAAAAAATAGCCACGCCCAAAGAAAAACCAATCACTAACAAAGTGTGATTTAAAACCTGTTTTTTGGTGGGCCAAACTACTTTTTTTAGTTCAACTTTAGAATCCTTGAAGTATTGAATCAGTTTATTAGACATAATAATCGCTTGTCATCCCGAGCGGCCTTGAAGGCCGTTAGGAGTCGAGGGATCTCTTTGACTAATTTAGTATTAGTATAAGGGATTCCTCCACTTCGCTCTCCGCCAGCTGGCGGATCGCTTCGGTCGGAATGACACTTTATTTAGTTTGAATAATTTTATTTTAAAAAGCCCTTTTGGGCTTATGTAAACATAATAACATAAACCACGTTTTATTGTCAAATATTTGTTATTTAAAAAATTTATTAAATGCAGGACCAAATACTTGTTCTGTTTGAAAGTCGAGGACCAAATCTATCGCGGCTCTTAAGTCGTGTAATGCCACATCCTTATTTTCTTTTAAAACCTTAATCAACTCTTTTCTTTCTTTTTCGTCTAGTTGAAAAAACAGACATATCCATTATTTCTTTTCGTCATTCAATCTTTTTTTAGCGTGCCACCACTTGGTTCCAAATTCTGACAATGCGGCTTCAAAATTTTTTTGAGCCGTGACATGATCTAGGTTAACAAACCTTAAGTAAAGATCGTCCATAAAATCAGTATAACTTAAATTTTTCTCGGGCTTAAAAATCATAATTTTAAATATCCAAATTTTTCACACTCTTGGCGTGTGTTTGAATAAATTTCTTGCGTGGGGCGACTTCAGCACCCATCAAAATATCAAAAGTTTCATCGGCTTTAACTGCATCAGTAATTGAAACGCGCAATAAAATTCTGTTTTTGGGGTTCATGGTGGTTTCCCATAGCTGATCAGGGTTCATTTCACCCAAACCTTTGTAACGCTGAATTCTTATGCCAGTGGCCTTTTCTTCTTCTCCCACTGCTTCTTCACCACCCTCATCGGTGTTTGATTCAAGGTTTGACTCTGCAGTTTCTTTTTTTGTTGAAACCGATTCATCTTTTTTAACTAAATTTTTTAATTTTTTATCATCCGATATTTTTTGCATTTCACCCAAAACTTTTTCTTTTTCTTCATCCGAATAAACATAATGAATTTGAGTGCCTTTTTTTAATTGATATAAAGGCGGCTGCGCAATATACAAATGATTTTGACGAATAATTTCTGGAAAATAGCGATAGAATAAAGTTAAAAGCAGGGTGCGAATATGTGCGCCATCCACATCAGCATCAGTCATAATAATAATTCTGTCATAGCGTAATTCCTCAATATCAAACTGCTCACCAATGTTGGTGCCCATGGCAATAATTAAAGATTTGACTTCGTTGTTGGCTAACATTTTATCAAGTCTCGCACGCTCAACATTTAAAATTTTACCACGCAGAGGCAAAATGGCTTGCGTTTCGCGATCGCGGCCCTGCTTGGCGCTACCACCAGCTGAATCACCCTCAACAATATAGAGCTCAGAATTTTTGGGATCCTTGGAAGAACAGTCGGCCAATTTACCCGGCAAAGCAAAACCATCCAAAGCGCCTTTGCGTAAAACTGTTTCGCGCGCCTGCTTGGCTGCCCGGCGCGCTTGCGCCGCCAATAAACATTTACCAATAATAGCTTCCGCTTCGCGCGGATGTTCCTCTAAAAAGACATAAAAATATTCACCAAAAACAGAATCTACGGCGGCTCTAACCTCTGGATTACCCAACTTGGCTTTGGTCTGACCTTCAAACTGCGGTTCACGAACTTTAACAGAAATGACTGCGGTCAAACCCTCGCGTGCATCTTCACCAGTAATATTTTCATCTTTTTCTTTTAAAATATTGGCTTTGCGCGCGTAATTATTTAAAGTTCTAGTTAAAGCAGTCCGGAAACCGACCACGTGCATGCCACCCTCGGGGTTATAAACATGATTGGCGAAAGCCAAAACTGATTCACGATAATCGTCAACATATTGTAAAGCCACTTCAACCAAAACTGGATTAGTATTTTTATAATGTTCTTCGATTTTATTTTCAGTTTTGCCCTCAGTTACAGCACCATCTTCTTTGTTGTTGTCTTTAATTGGCACAATTTCTTTCTCTACATAAAAAACTGAGGGGTGTTTTGGTTCATTGTTGGAATTTAAATGTTTGACATAAGATTTTACACCGCCTTCAAAATAAAATTCATAGGATTGAAATTTATCTTTTATTCTTTCATCAAAAACATTAATTTTTATACCTTTAGAAAGATAGGCCTGATTGCGCAAATGATCAATAATGGTTGACCAATCAAATTCGGTTGTTTCAAAAATATCTTTATCAGCTTGAAAAGTGATGGTGGTGCCGGTGCCCTTTGCCTTGCCCACGGCTTTGACTTTTTTGAGTGGTATACCGCGTTTGTATTCTTGCATCCACAACTGACCATCGCGCTTGACTTCGGCTTTTAAATAAGTTGACAGGGCATTGACAACCGAAACACCCACGCCATGCAAACCGCTAGAAACCTTATACCCACCACCGCCAAATTTTCCACCAGCGTGCAGTTTGGTTAAAGCTAATTCTAAAGCCGAAACTTTATATTGTTTGTGTATGTCAACCGGAATACCACGGCCATTATCAGAAACTTCCACCATATTATCAGCCAGTAAAGAAATAGCAACTTCGGTGGCATAGCCAGCCATGGCTTCGTCAATGCAGTTGTCCACCACTTCCCAAATTAAATGATGCAGGCCAGAAGGGCCTGTGGAACCAATATACATGCCGGGACGACGTCTGACCGGCTCCAAACCCTCCAGAACTGTTATTTGGTCGGCTTTGTACTCAGCGGCTGAATTTTTTGTTTTTGCACTTGACATAAATATATAATTGAATTACTTTTTTATTTTTTATATTTAAACTCTTAACTTTCCATTAAATTTTTCTTGTATTAATTTTATTATTTTATTTTGAATAACTTCAACCTCTTCATCTTTTAATGTCCGATTGGCCTGATAAACAACACGCAGAGCAATAGATTTTTTTTCACCCACATCAAATTCTGATAAAAATTCTATTGTTTGTATTAATTTATCCTGAGCGAGCGGAGCCGTAAGAATCTCATTTTTTATATTTTCCCATTTTATTTGCCAATCCAATTCAAAGGCTAAATCTCTAACCACTTCTGGAAATTGCGGTAAAGGCACATATTTTTTTTCTGGCGCTAAAAGGCCAGCTGCTATCAGTTCTTCCAAATCTATTTCGACCAAACAAACTTCTCTGTTTTTAAAATTAAATTTTTGATAAATACTTTTTTCCAGCATTCCTAGCCACCCAACATTCTTTTCTTTCAAAAAAACATGCAAGCTTTTTTCTTTATTAACATAAGCCGGTATGTCTGCATTTTTAAAAGCATAATTTTCTACCCTTAAATCTTTAAACAAGCTTGCCAAAATACCCTTAGTTACTAAAAAAGCATCACTGTTTTTTTCTGTTACCACAGCGCAAGTTAACATTTTTTTCTCGCCACCATTGGTCGGAAAAACCTTAGCCACTTCAAAAATTTTAAATTCACCAAAATAGCGTAAATTGTCTTCAGTGGCTTTTAAAAGATTGGGAATTAAACTGATTTCAAGACAACTACTGTCACCAGTACCCGCACTTTCTGTCTCTCTAATTTTACCATGAAAACCCAATGCGTTCAAGGTTTTTGTGTCGGCCCATGGATAGCAAAATACCTCCTGCATACCTGCATTATTAGCCAAAAAAAACTTAACTTGACGTTCCATTTCTTTGTCTGGTTGCCAAACGGCTTTATGCATTGCAACGGTTTGTATTTGTGCTGGTAAATTATCATAACCATAAATTCTGGCTATTTCTTCCACGATATCTTCTGGATATTTTATATCGCCAGTAGAACGCCAGGTGGGCACCTCTAAAGTATATATAATTTCTTTTGATTTTATTTTTTTACTAACCATAAATCCCAGACATTCTAAAATCTTGACTATTTCTTGTGATTCAAATTTTTGACCGATTTTTTTTTCTAAATATGCGTGTTCGGTGGTAATAATTATTTTTTCTTTTTTTACATAATTAACATCCACCAACGCTTCAATTTCAGCAGTTGGGATTATTGTTTTAATTAAAACTAGAGCTCTTTGCATACCAATTTCAGCCAAATGTGGATCTAAACTTTTTTCAAAACGATTGGAGGCATCAGTTCTTAGGCCAAGTTTTTGTGTCACGCGACGTACAGTCACAGCATCAAAATGTGCTGCTTCTAAAATTATGGCTGTAGTTTTTTCATCTACTGCAGACTCACTTCCACCCATCACGCCGGCAATGGCAATAGGATTTTTGGTGTCCGCAATGACCAAAACTGATTCATCCAACTTTCTTTCCACACCATCCAAAGTTAAAATTTTTTCATTTTTTTGAGCTTGGCGAATAATAATTTGCGGCTGATTTAATTTAGCCATATCAAATGCGTGCATGGGTTCGCCCACATCCAACATAACATAATTAGTTATATCGACGATATTGTTAATTGAACGCAAACCCACTGCTTCCAAACTCTTGACCAACCATTCTGGTGAAGACGCAATTTTGATATTTTTTATTACACAACCCATATAACGGTCACAGGATTTTTTGTCTTCGATACTAATCTTAATTTTTTTATTATTATTTTGTTTAATTTTATTTGGGGCCAGTGATTGAAGATTGGTTTTGTAAATAACTGCCAATTCTCTGGCCACGCCATAATGATTCCACAAATCAGGCCGGTGCGTAATGGATTTATTATCCAATTCAATAATGGTGTCATCTAAACCCAAAGCTTCAGCCATATTTTGGCCGGGTTTAATATTTTTTAACGCTGATAAATCTACAATTTCTTTTTCTCCACAGGGTAATATTTTTTCCAAACCAATTTCATTAGCCGAACACAGCATACCAAAAGATTTTTCACCACGAATTTCTGTGGCTTGCAGTTCGACTAAATCCCCTTCTCCGTGCCAACGTACTTTGGCGCCAGGTAGAGCCACAGCCACCAACATATTGACTGTTAAATTTGTACCGCCGCAGACAATGCGCACTAAATCTTTTTTACCAATATCAAGCATGGTAATTTTTAATTTATCAGCGTGGGGATGATTTTTTATTTCCGCAATTTTTCCAATTACAATATTCTCAAACTTTTCAGCTTGATTTTCCACGCCCTCCACCTCCACAGTTGACATGGTTAAATCATGTGCCAGTTGTTTGACTGTTAAACCCTTTGGTAAGGTAACATATTTTTTAAGCCAATTAAGTGATAGATACATATAGTTAAATAATTATTTATTTTACAATTTATCCACAGCTTATGTTTGACATTTTTTACGTGCCATGTTATCCTGAATATAGTATACATACGAAAAACACCTCTAAGCGGTTTTGTCCCTTAGCGGTGTTTTTCTTTTGTATTCTAATTTTTGCCTTAAATTATTCATAAAAACAATCTTTTCCCGAGCAGTTCTTTTTAATAAAACGGAACAGGTTTTAACATAGGGACTCATAACACATTTAAGTTTATTTTGTTTATATAAATATTTAACCAAAGAATAAAAATCTCCGTCACTTGAAACAATAATTGCTTGGTCAAACTTATCATAATCAAGCATTGTTTGTAAAACTAAATCCGCATCAACGTTGCCCTTTATTTCTCCGTCTTTATCCGGCAGAGTGGGTTTAAAAACCAAATAATAACCAGCTCTTTGAAGAGATGAATACAAATCTTGATTTTCTGGCAAATAACCAATAAACAAATAAGCAACCAAAACACCATACTTATCTTTTAGATAAACCCTGAATCTTTTATAATCCAATTTCCAACCTAAATTTTGTACGCCTAAATTCAAATTTTGGCTGTCAATGAAAGCATAATTATTTTCTTTTTCGCGCATAAATATTTTGTGTTGTTTTCTTGTTCTAACGAATCCGCCCATAATGATTGGAATTCGGAGAAATTATTTATTATAAACCCAAATCTGTTTGAAATTTATTTTTTTCAATTTCTACTTTTTTTGCTTTTTTATGATATTCTTTTGACCAAAGTGGTAAATTTAACTTTTGGCCATGAAGCAATTCTTCAATGGTGATAATCTGAACTTTTGGAAATTCGCCAGCATAAAAATCAACTTTGTAATTTCCCGCCAAAACAGCTTCTTCCAACATTGGTTTTGTTGGTTCTTCCAAAGTAATAAATACACCACCGGTGGCTTTTTCTCTTTCAATATCACCCTTTAGAGTGGCAATATCATTTCGTTTTACCCCGCCACTTTTGACTTGAACTATAATTCTGCCATATTGATTATCGCCTTTTTTAAATCCGATAATCGGCGCCAAAGTGCCGTCAATACCTTTGTCTGCACCATGCATATTTTCTTGACTTTTGCTTTTGGCCGGCATGGCATCAATTAGACTCAAAGCCCAATATTCAAATTCAAATCTGTCCTTTTCTGCCAGAGCTTTGGCGGCTTTCAAATCTTTGGGCAAGCCATCCAAATTAATTTTAATATTTTTGTCCGCAAATTGTTCTTTTAATCTTTTATTGATTAAGTTTATCGCCAGCATGGTAATATCGATGCCAATCCAATTTCTATCCAATTTCTCTGCCGCTGACACAGTTGTGCCACAACCGCAAAACGGATCCAAAACCCAATCTCCACCTTTTGATGATGCTTTAATAATTCTCTCTAAAAGTGCTTCGGGTTTTTGAGTGGGATAACCAAGAGATTCACTACTTATTCCTTGAAGTGGTTTTACATCCTCATCAAACCACATATCGGAAACTAATTTTCCTTCAGTATCTTTTAAATACATCTTTTTTCTAAATAATCCACCTTTGGTTTTTATCAGCAAATCATTTTTATACATCTCTTCCAATTTTTCTTTTGAGTAAAGCCACATCGCATTTACTCCTTGAAATTCAAAAACTTTTCTACCAGCATATTTTTGTACTCCACCAGCAACAATCGCAACCGTTTGATATTGACCTTTTCCGTCTTTATCATCATAATTAAATGATTTTGCGTATTCTTCGTCGGCAGAAGAATAAATTTTATTAAAAACAAAATTATCTGATTTGCTATAAAATAAAATTGTATCATGTTGACTTCCAAATTGTTTAGTTTGAGCTTTTGAACTATTTGTTCTTTTCCAGACAATTTCATTTCTAAAATTTTCTTTTCTAAAAATCACATCTAAAATAAGTTTTAAATAATGGCTGGCAGTTGGGTCGCAATGGAGATATAAACTGCCGGTCTTTTTCAAAACGCGATGCAATTCAATCAACCGCACAGTCATCATGGTTAAATACGCCAGCATGTCGTTATTGCCAATCATTTTTTCAAAAGCCAACATTAAATTGGAAATACTATCGTTGGTTTTGCTTACCAAATAATCAAAAGCTTGTTTGGTTTCTTGCGTCCATTGCCAAGAATCCTCAAACGCCTGAATTTGCGCCTCGCTGTCTTTCAACCCTTCTTTAAAAAGCACATTATAGTTGCGATTGGAATTGAATGGCGGATCAAGATAAATCAAATCAAAAACTTCATCCTGAATTTTCTTCTGCAAAATTTCTAAATTATCGCCAAAATAAAGTGTTCTATTTTCCATATCTTATTAGTTAATGATTATTTTAAACTTCCGAATTTCCACTGACGTGGAAATAATAATAGTAATATTTAAATTAAAGTTAAAATTTCCTCAATGGCTTTATGTTGCTGACGCCAATCACTTCCCCAACGTGAACTACCTTCTACAGTTAAATAATGAATATTGTTTTCTTTGGCCCAACTGGACAAACTACCGGACAAGTTGACATTATATCTGATTTTAAATTTGGCTTTTTTAAAATAAATCTGGGCCCAAGTTTCTGCTACTGCATCACCAGGAACAGGCATAACATCACTGCCCATATTATGAAAAGCAATCACGTTTTTAATATTTTCATTCTTAATTAAATCCATAACTATTTTTGTTTCTGCTTCAGAGCCGCCAAATTCACCTCCAAAAACAACGATAGTTTCATCCTGATAATCGCGACCAGTTTTCCAGGTTGTCTGACTTATAAAATCAGCCGTAGGAAAATTACGATTTAAATCCACGTCGCGCGCATTGAGACGACCAATTCGACCGCGATGCTTGTAATCTGGAAACTGTCTGGCAACTTCGGCACCATCTGGATTTAAGCACGGTATGACAAAAACTGTCAGATTAAAAAATTTTTCTTGATTATTATACAACCAATTAACTAAATAATGCGCCAACTTTACTGTGCCAACTTCATTACCATGAATTCCACCTATTAGTAATACTTTTTTTTCACCGTGTCCAAATTTATAACACCGAATATTGTGACCCTGGGTTGAAGTACCCAAAGAATACCATTCGGCCCCACTTTTAATTTGTGGCGCTTTGTCAAAAAAATTATGATAGCGGCCAATTAATCCGCGATAGATTGTGCCGAAAAAATATTTAATTTTATAAAATAAATTTTGCATAATTTTATTTCATTCCAACAATTAACATATTTCTACCTTTCTTTTGCAAACCTTTATTTTGTTTTTCTTTTGAATAAAAATTATTCTTATTGTCACACACCGAACAAAAATTACTTACCACAACCTCACTGACACCTCCATCTTTTAAATCATCCAATATCCACTTTAAAAGATCAAGATGATAATAACCATGTCGTTTATAAATATGCTCGATGGCCTTTTTTGTCTGTAAAACTGGCTTAAAAACTTTTTTATATTTTAAACAACAATCCTGTGCTCCCGGAGTTACCACACAAAATAAATCTTCTGCATTTATTTTAAAATCCTTTTTCAGTTTAGATAATGTCTTGGCAATAATACCAGCGCCGATTGGAACATAACCAGCATGAACTAGGGCTAAAACCTTTTTTTTAGGTGCATAAAAAATAATTCCAAAACAATCAGCAAAACTGATGGCTAAATAATACTTTTTTCTATTCGTTATTAAAGCATCGCCCCAAACTGGTTCAATTTTTTGATCTAAAGAATTCAAACCATCTTTGTTTCTTACAAAAACTACCTTATTTGCGTTATCAACCACGGGTCCCATATCAATAACATCTCCCGAATTTATTTTTATTTTTTTAAAAAATTTTTTTCTATTATTAAAGACTGTTTTTTCATCGTCAAACTTAAAACTCATATTTCCATCTTCCACGGTGGAAATAGCATGTTGCAAATTTTTATGTTTCAATAATTCTTTAATTTGATACATAATTACAATCCTTTATCCAACAAATAAACCATGATGGCGGTAATGCAAGCCATACCAGAAATAATCCAGTAACGCATAACAATAGTTTCATCTTTTATGCCTTGGAGTTGAAAAGTGTGATGAATGGGTGCGGCAGGAAACAGTTTATGACCTTTTATTTTGCGGTGCGTGAGTTGAATAATATCCGAGGCAGTGGTGATAACCAACATAATACCAGCCAACGGCAATAACAAAACAGCGTTGGTCATAAAAGCAACCACAGTTAAAGTGGTGGTCAAAGCCAAAATACCAGTTTCGCCAATATAAAAACGCGCTGGTGGCGCATTAAACCATAAAAATACCGCCAACGTGCTGGCAATCATGGCGCAAAAAGCCGCCAAATCTGTTTGGCCACGTAAAAAAGCAATCACGCCATAAGTGGCAAAAAGCGGGGCAAAAACTCCACCCGACAGACCATCGATGCCATCAATAACACCCGAAGAAAAAACTGCCACCATTGTTATAGCAAACAAAGGAATGTAAAAACCATTTATATAAAAATCACCAAAAAATGGCAAATGAATGGTATCCCAACCAAGTTTAAAATGAAACCACAAGGCACCGACCAAACCAATTACAAAAACCATAACAATACGGCGTTTTAAGCTCATACCGCCACCTAAATATTTACCCTTATTCTTGGCGGTCAAAATATCATCAGCAAAACCAAGCACACCGGCCAAAACCAAAATTCCAAGTGGCAACCATGTTTCAGAACGCGACAAAAATTCTAAATTACTGAAAACTCCAGGAAAAATATTATCTAACACCGGAATCAAAAGTGCCAAAAACAAAATCGTAACCCAAATTAAAAGTCCACCCCCGCGAGGAGTTTTAATTTTATGATCTTTTTCTATTTTTTGAAATGTCACCAATACGCGGCCATCGGTGGTAAGCTGGCGCGCTTCTTTCCACATTTTGTGTTTAGTTAGAAAACGTGCCAAAATTGGCGCCCACCAAAAGGCGCCCACAAAAGCCAAAACTGTTAAAATAAAAATTTTTGCAACGGACATAATTTAGATAAAAAATTATTTAATTACCAAATAGACCAAACTCCATTCCTTAAACCACTTAAAATTTTTATGAAATCTATAATGCTCTATAGTGTCTAATAAAATATGGATTAAATTACTTAAAAATAATAAAAAAAATATTTGGTTAAAAAAAGATAAAATTAATAAAATAAAATTAAATTCTGGCGAGTGAAAAATGTATAAGTTGGCTTGCATTTCCTGACGATAATAATTGCCAGCCTGAATTAATTTTTTTGGGCTTAAGGTTTTATATTTAATTATTAAAAATAAAATGTGATCTAAATCTATTAAAATTCCTAGGACTATAAATAATAAATAAATTTTTAAAGACTTAATAAATTCAATTTTATAAAAAATTGCGCCTATAACTGTGTTAGTGATTAAATGTGTCGGCAGGTTCATTGGTTTATTTATTACCTGATTGCTCCATGTGATCCCTCGGCTCAAAGCGACCAAAAAAGCCGCTCGGGATAAACTACAAAAAAATCAAAATTGGTGCAGAAACCTTAAATCCCCACTGTGCATTAAACGCACATCATCAATACCATATTTCATCATAGCCAGACGATCAAGCCCTACATTGATATAAAAACCTTGCCAAATTTTTGGATCCAAACCACCAGCCTTTAAAACATTGGGGTGCGGTGCGCCGCCAGGCATAACCTCCAACCAACCATTATGTTTACACACACCACAACCCTTACCTTGACATACCTGACATTGCATATCAATTTCAAAACCAGGTTCCACAAAAGGAAAAAAACCGGCGCGCATACGTGTTTTTATAGGATGACCAAAGACGCGCTCCAAAATGGTATTAATCATAATTTTACCAGCTGAAAAAGCAAAATCATTATTAATAATTAAAGCTTCATACTGATAAAAACAACGTTCGTGTCCGGCATCGGTGGCCTCCATTCGAAAAACGCGGCCGGGATAGACAAATTGGAACGGCGGCTGATGGGTGCGCATATATTGGACGCTGGCACCGGTCAAATGCGGACGCAAACACAATCTGTCAACACCACTGTTTTTTGCTGACTGTTTCAGCCAAAAGGTGTCCATAGATTCTCTGGCTGGATGATCAGGTGGAAAATTTAAATCATCAAAAACTTCTTTTTCGTTTGACAACTCATTGCTTTCATAAATTTCAAAATTTAAAGAACGAAAAACATCATTCAAATCATAAATAATTTTTGTAATGGGATGCAACCCAGACAGCACCACAGGACGGCCCGGTAAACTAGCATCGTAAATTTTATCCTTTTGTTCTTGATTAGCGCCAGCTAAAATATTTTTGGTTTCGCTAAAAATATGTTCAATTTCTAATTTAATTTCATTGGCCAGTTTACCCACCAATGGTTTTTCTGCGGCTTGCAAATTTTTAATGCTTTTCAAAGCCTCTGTAAACTTACCTCTACGACCCAGATACTCCACACGTAAATTTTCTAAAACAGCATCATTTTTAACAGCCTTTATTTTAATTTCAATTTCATCTTTTAAATTTTTTAGTAAATCTTGCATAAATAAAAAATTATTGCTTTTTAAGAGATAGAACAAACATTTCCATAACAGTTAAAATCAAAACTAGAATTAATAAAATCCACCAGGTGACTAAATTTAGGCTTTGTAAAATTAAAGCACCAGTTATTAAAAAACCCAACCAAACCGCCTGACGAAAAGAATTTCTGACCTGAATATGCGAGAATTCTTTGGGCTGAAAATAATAACGACACAAAAAACCAATCAAAGAAGCTGTACCAACGACAGCAAAAAATTCGGCTGCATAGAAAATTCCGATACCAATTAAGCCAGACTCGTTTGGGTCAACAAAAAATACGACTAGTGCCAGCGCTCCCCAACACAACAAAGTCGCCACGGTCATAAAAAATAAATAGCGGGCTAAAGTCATGGCTTTTGGGTTGTTTTTAACCTTAAAGTAAGCACTTTTATTATACCAAAAAATAAAAATAACGGCAAATACAAATAAGCGCTTTTTTGAGCTAATTTTCACTATAAAACATATCTAATTTTTTCCACTACCAAAGAGTTAAATTTTTTATTTAAAGCATCCAAAATCTGGCCTTCATTTAACTTTATTTCCTGCGCCATGGTGGATGACAGACAAGCCACAGTCAAAATTTTATCTTTACAATACAGAGCCTTAGCTTTATTTTTCATTTCTATACCCCATTTTTCAATCACAATTTTATCAAATTCTTCACATAAAAGAGCAGCAGTAATTTGATGAGCCAAGCCCTTGCTAGCCACCTGTTTATTTAAAATGTTGTAAATTTGGGTAAAAGACATACAAAATTATAATTATAATTCGCGATATTGGCAGATTTCCTTAAAATCACAATAATGACAATTAAAGACTGACGGCGTAGCGGAAAAATCAGCCTGCATAATTTTATCAGTAATAACCATAATTTTTTCTTTCATCTTATCAATTTCCTTGTCCGTACCTAAAAACGAAACAGCTGTGCCATCGTCAAGATAATAAAAAGTTAATTTTTCTAGTGGCCAATGTAAATTTTCACTGGCCGCAATTTGATAAATTAACAATTGATCTTTTTCGACAGTTTTTTCATTTTTAGAGACACCGGTTTTATAATCTATTATTTCAAATCCACCAGTAGCCAGCTTATCGACTCGATCAATAAAACCTTTAATAGTACGAGTTGCTAGCTTAAAAGTAAAACCAATTTCTAAAAATTGTACCTGGGGAACACCAAATTCTTGCAGTTGAGCATATATCTTTTTGAGAGATTTTTCACCCAGTTGTCTATATTCCTCTTTTTGTTTTTTATCAACATACCAATCATCCACCCATGATTCATTATAAAAATTTAACAAGTGTTCCCAACTTGGTAATTTTTTTGATTTAGTATCATCTACACCATTGATTGATTTTTCAGTACCAGAAAAAAGTTCACTTTGTATAGAAGCGTTGTTATCTTTTATTAGCGCAAAAAACTTTTGCAAAGTAGAATGCATGGTCTTGCCATAACTAAAACTGGCTTTGCCCATGACCGGTACCTTAACTACAAAACTTAAATAATATTGATAGGGACACGTAGCAAAAGCCTTAAGCTGTGAAAAAGAAAAATGACCTTTTTCAGCTGGCAGCGTTGATGTCGCAAATAAATTTTTATGAACTGATTCAGCTGGCGCTAAACTCAGGTCATGACCTAAATTATTTTTCTTGCTTTTTGTCTGTATAGCTTCAGGCACAGCTAAACCAACTTCAAATAAAAAACGCGATAACTTTTTGCGTTCTTTACCGCCATAATTTTCAGCTGCAGTAAAAAATAAACCCTGCTTGGCACGCGTTATGGCGACATAAAAAAGTCGTCTTTCTTCCTGCAAATGAACATCGCCGGTTGGAACTTTTTCTTTAATTAATTCAACCGGCAATTCAATGGATTCTTTTCTTTCCAGTGAAGGAAATCTTTTATCAACTAGACCAGCCACAAAAACATATTTGAACTCCAAACCCTTGGCCGCGTGTACGGTCATCACTTTTATTGCCTCCGGGCCTTCGTCAGATTCAGGAATTAAACTTCCCTCTTCACCAGCCTCTAGCTCTAAACTAATTAAATTGATAAAATTTTTAACTGAATTATTACCAAGTGTGTGGTTTCCGCCAGAGGCGGATCCGCCTCTGGCGGAAAAATCATCAATCTTCTTGCCCAACTGATTTAGATAGCTAAAGGCTTGTACATCATTTTTTTTGAGCAAATATTGGCTATAATTAAAATCTTGCAAAAAAGCCAGGATCACATGCCGCACACTTTTTTCTTGAACTAAGGTGGTGTGTTTATTTAGCAATCCCAAAATTTTTGCAACCTTTCTTTTGGTGTCCTCGGAAATATGACTAAGTAAGTTAATTTGTTTTAAACATTCAAATAGTGACCAGGCTTTGCGGGTGGCAAAACGACTGAACTCCATTAAATCTTCGGTGGCAATATTGAGTGTCGGTAAATTTAACACACGCCACAAAGCCAATGATTCGTGATAATTATCCAACAATTTTAAATAGGCCAACACATCCATTATGATTTCTTTTTGATACAAGCCTTTGGATGCCACAAAAGTATGTGGCAAGTCTTGCGTGCGCAAGGCTAATAAAAACGCTTCAGCTTGTGAATTGGCACGCACCAAAATAGCAAAATCATTCCAAGTGAGAGCTGTTTCACTCTCCTTTAAAGTGATAATCTTTTCCACCACCATGGCAGCCTCAGCGCCGGCATCTTCAGCACGTAGAAGTTCAATGCTACCTAAATCAGCTGATTGTGCTACAAGTTTTTTACTTAAAGTTGCGACATTATTAGAAATTTTTTTAAGCTTAACTTCCAAACGTTCGGGGTTGTTAAGTTGAATAAAATTATATGCCAAATCCAGAATATTTTGGCAAGAACGATAGTTATGTGTTAAATAAATTTCATGAGCATTTTTAAAATCATCTTTAAACTGTAAAATATTGGCTACCGAAGCACCACGAAATTTATAAATTGACTGGTCGTCATCTCCCACAACAGTTAAGTTGCCGTGACCCCCAGCCAAAAGCTTGATCAATTCATACTGAGCAAAATTTGTATCCTGAAATTCATCCACCAAAATATATTTAAATTTTTCTTGATAGAGTTCTAAGATATGCGGCCGGGCGCGCAAAAGTTTTAAAGTATAATTAATCAGATCCCCAAAATCTAAACTACTGTTTTCTAACAATAATTGTTGATAAACATGATAAGCGTTAGCAATTTCTTCCAATCTTTTAATTTCAAATATATCTGTTTCATCATTACCTACCCCTACCCCCTCCTTATAAAGGAGGGGGGCTTCGGTCATCTCCCCCTTGATAAGGGGGAGTCGCCCCACAGGGCAGAGGGGGTCTTGTTTTAATATTTTAATATTTTCATTTTTTAATATAACTCCGCCACTCGCCTCCATACTGTCTAAATTAATTTTTAAATCCTCAACGTGTTTTAAATAATCCTCTGGCCAAATTTCCTCATCTTTACAGCGAGAAAAATGTTTTATTAATGCATGGATAAACTTGGTCGGATTGCCCAAGGGCTGGTAATAATCTAGATTAAAACAATCTAAATTTTGACGCACCAAAAGCCATTGTTCGGTTTGATTTAAGAGTTTAAAGTCAGATGACAAACCAATATCCAAGCCATGCTGTTGCAATAAACGTTCAGCAAAAGCGTGAAAAGTCATAATCCATAAATCCACATAGCCATATGGTAACAAACGATCCACCCGTTCTTCCATCTCGTTCGCAGCTTTATCAGTAAAAGTCAGGGCTAAAATTTCATCAGCTTGAGCCAGGCCTTGTTCAATTAGCCAAGCCACGCGTTCGGTAATCACAGTGGTTTTACCAGTCCCAGCGCCAGCCACAATTAAAAGCGGACCAGCACCATAAGTCACTGCTTGCTTTTGTTGTTCGTTTAAATCATTAAGTGGCATATTAATTAAACTTTAGCATAAAATAAAGAAATAAAAAAACCGTGTTCAACAGAACACGGCGCCTAAGTATGACAAAGTTATTTTTTATTATTAAAATATTTCTAAACTAATCATCCAAATTTATTTTTTTACTGTGATGTTTTTTGGCTACTTTTAAACGAACTAATTCCTTTTGGAGTTTGGCACTTAATAAAGCATAGTCCTCTGCATCTTCTTTTTTTTCTTGCAACATTTCTTGAGCGCGTAACCGTGCTTCTTCAGCCCTTTGTAAATCAATTTCTAAAGCGTGTTCGGCTGTGTCGGCTAAGACCAAAACTTCTGAAGCTGCATTAACCTGGACCAAACCACCAGACACAGCTAAGCTTATTTTTTCCATATCTTTTTTAATAATAATTTCGCCTGGTACAAGGTTGGTCACCAGAGGTATGTGATGCGCTAAAATAGTTATCTCACCATTTTCTGTGGGCAAGCTAACTGCTTCAACCTCATCTTGAAAGGCTATTTTTTCAGGCGTAGTAATTTGAAATTTTATTTTTGGCAACATATTTTAAAAATAAAATTATTTAACTTCTTCAATACCACCCTTCATAAAAAATGCTTGCTCTGGCTTAGCATCGTGTTGACCAGCCAAAATTTCGCCAAAAGCCCTGATGGTATCTTTTAGGGGTATATATTTACCCGGTAAACCTGTAAAACCTTCAGCAACAAAAAAAGGCTGCGACAAAAAGCGTTGAATTTTTCTGGCACGCGAGACAATGGCTTTGTCCTGTTCCGACAACTCTTCCATACCCAAAATGGCAATAATATCCTGTAAATCTTTGTAACGTTGCAAAACCTGTTGAACAGCACGCGCCACTGTATAGTGTTCGGATCCAACAATTTTGGGATCTAAAATAGTAGAAGTTGAATCCAAAGGATCAACAGCTGGATAAATTCCTAACTCGGCCAAAGAGCGTGTCAAGACAACAGTGGAATCAAGGTGTGAAAATGTGGTGGCTGGTGAAGGATCAGTCAAATCATCCGCTGGCACATAGACCGCCTGGACTGAAGTAATAGAGCCCCTAGTGGTGGAAGTAATTCTTTCTTGTAGCTCACCCATTTCTGTGGCTAATGTCGGCTGATAACCAACGGCTGATGGAATACGACCCAATAAAGCCGAAACTTCGGAGCCAGCTTGGGTGAAACGAAAAATATTATCAATAAAAAGTAATACATCTTGGCCCTCGACGTCACGAAAGTGTTCAGCCATAGTTAAAGCGGTTAAAGCCACGCGTGCGCGACAACCCGGTGGTTCATTCATTTGACCAAACACCATGGTGGTTTTTTCTAAAACCCCCGAGGCTTTCATCTCGTGGTATAAATCATTACCTTCACGCGAGCGTTCCCCCACACCAGCAAAAACAGAACGACCACCGTGTTCTTGAGCAATATTACGAATTAATTCTTGAATCACCACCGTCTTACCAACACCAGCTCCACCAAAAAGACCAACTTTACCACCCTTAACTATCGGCGCAATTAAATCAATAACCTTGATACCTGTTTCAAAAATTTCTGTCTTGGTTGATTGATCAGTAAACTTTGGCGCTGGTCGATGGATAGAGCTTTTTGTAGTGGTTTTTATCTTGTCTTCAAGCCCATCAATGGTTTCACCTAAAACATTAAACATGCGCCCCGAAGTTTCTGTACCAACAGGCACTAAAATTGGTGTACCAACATTTTCAACCTGCATACCACGCGCCAAACCATCAGTAGAACCCATAGCAATGGTGCGCACCACGCCACGACCAACGTGTTGTTGAACTTCCAAAGTAACTGGATTATCTTTGTTTTTAACCTTTAAAGCGTAATAAATTTCTGGTAATTTTTCAGAAAATTCAACATCCACCACTGGACCGATAACTTGAGTAATTATGCCATGTACGTTGTTGGCTGTTTGTTTTATCATAAATATATAAATAAAAAATAAAAAAATATTAACTTTGCATAGCTGCTTTGGCTCCGGAAATTTCTGCAATTTCTTGTGTAATCGAATTTTGACGAGCCTGATTATAGGCTAAGGTTAAATCACTATTTAGATCACGAGCCGCTTCAGTAGCATTTTGCATGGCTAGCATGCGCGCTGAATGTTCAGAAGCTTCTGATTCTAAAACAGCTTGATAAATTTCTGTTTCAATTAAACGTGGCAAAACTTTATTTAAAACATTTTTTGCACTTGGTTCAAACAAATATTTTGTTTCTAATTCTATCTCTTGATTTTTTTCATCAATATCTATGTTTAGAGTTTCTTCCTCACCTAACTCTGGATCTCTGTGGCGTGGAATGGGTAATAATTGAATTATACGTGGCACCTGTTTTAAAGATGATTTATAGTCAGTATAAGCCAAGATGACTTTATCATATTTATCTGTAATATAATCATTGATAATTAATTTTGACAAGGAAAAAATTTCTTCTGCTTTTAAAGTCAAGTCGGCTTTAATAAACTCAAAGACAATTTTCTGTTGATATTTTAAAGCAATATCACGAGCTTTTTTTCCTAAAATAATAAATTCAACTTCAATTTTGTCTTGTGCTTGTTTAGTTTCTGTGATTACAGCTTGCAGTGCAGTAGAAATAATCTGCCCATTAAACGAACCACACAAACCACGGTTGGAAGCGATTAAAACAATGGCAACTTTTTTAATCTTTCTTTTGGTTAGCAATACGTTAAAAGCCGGACTAATATTCACTACCAAATCAGATACAATTTGCCAAGCCGCAGTAGAATAAATACGACTCTTTTGCATATGATCAACTGCTTTGCGCATCTTGACTGCTGAAACTAATTCCATAGCTTTAGTAATTTTAGCAGTACTCTTAATGCTTTTTAGCCTTCTTTTTATTTCTCTGGTTGCCTGAGGCATAATTTTAAATTTAAGATTTAAAACTCTGACTATACTCAATCACGGTTTGTTTTAGTTTTGCTTCCAGTTCTGGTGTTAAGCCGTTTGGTTCAATTAAATCAATTAAAATTTGTTGGCCATGAATTTTTAAATAATTAATAAAACCTTTTTCCCAAAGTTTAATTTTTTCAAGCGGCACTTCATTTAACAAACCATTAACTGCCGCATACAAAACCGCCACCTGTTCTGTGACCGGCATAGGTTCATATTGATCCTGTTTTAATAATTCTGACAGACGTTTGCCAAGCTCCAATCTTTTTTTTGTTTCTGCATCCAGATCAGAACTAAATTGAGCAAAAGCTTCCAATTCTCTAAACTGTGCCAAATCAATGCGTAATTTACCAGCTACTTTTTTCATGGCTTTAATTTGTGCGGCTGAACCAACACGGGAAACCGATAAACCAACATTTAAAGCTGGTCGGACGCCTTGATAAAATAAATCTGCCTCTAAATAGATCTGACCGTCAGTAATGGAAATAACATTAGTCGGAATATAAGCTGAGACATCGCCAGCCTGAGTTTCAATGATCGGTAGGGCTGTAATGGAACCACCCCCAAAATCTGCACTAAGTTTGGCTGATCTTTCCAACAGCCTTGAGTGTAAATAAAAAATGTCACCCGGATAAGCTTCGCGACCCGGTGGACGACGCAAAAGCAAAGATATTTCACGGTAAGCCCAGGCATGTTTAGATAAATCATCATAAATAATTAAAACATCCTTACCCTGATCCATAAAATATTCTGCCATAGCACAACCAGCATAGGGCGCAATATAAGACAAAGCAGCTGGATCAGAAGCACCAGCTAACACCACAATAGTTTTATCCATCACTTTGTGTTTCTTTAATTCAACAATAATTTTGGCCACCTTTGATTCTTTTTGACCAATGGCCACATAAATTGGGATGACATCAGTATCTTTTTGATTAATAATAGTATCAATAGCAATTGCAGTCTTGCCGGTTTGACGATCACCAATAATTAACTCGCGTTGACCACGACCGATGGGAATAACTGAATCAATGGCCTTAATACCAGTTTGTAATGGGTTTTTGACTGATTCACGAGTAATTACTCCCGGTGCAATTTTTTCCACTGGATAATTGGCTGCTGCTTTTATTGATCCTTGACCATCAAGCGGTTCGCCTAAAGAATTAACCACACGACCCAAAAGTTCATTACCAACCGGTACAGACAAAATTTTTCCTGTCGCATAAGCCAAATCGCCTTCTTTAATTAAATTACTATCACCTAAAACAATAACTCCCACGCCATCGGTTAATAAATTCAAAGCCACCCCTGAAACAATAACTTGTTCGTCTTTTTTAAACTCCACCATTTCTGACATCTTTATAGCATCCAAACCAACAATTTTGACTATACCGTCACCAACTTCTGCCACACGCCCAACATGTTCTTGTTTGAAAGTATTTTGAAAAACGTCAATTTGCGCTTTCAGTTCTGCCAAAATTTCTTCTTTATTTATTTTCATATATTTAACAAACTATTTTTTAAATTAGTTAATTGTTTTTTAACTGTTAAATCCAATAAAGTATCACCATATAAAATTTTTACTCCACCCAAAAGACCGCTATCTATTTCTGATTGCAAAGTTATATCTTTAGCGTCTGGCACTACCTGATGTAAATATTTTTTAACATAAGTCATGGTTTCTTTATCTAATTTACTGGCCGATACCACCCGCACTTCTGCCACACCGGAAAGTGCTTGATAGTTATGTTCAAAAAAATTAACAATACCAGCCAAACGATTTTCATCATTATTGACTTTTAAAAATAAGAGAAACTTTTCAATTGCAATTTTAGCACTGAATTCATGTTGAGATAACCAATAAAGCAGTTGGGCGTAAGCCAATTGACTATACATAAAATTAACTAACTTATATCTAAATTATTTCTGATTATTTTTTTATCAGCCTTGATGTTAATTTTTTCAGCTAAAATTTTAGCCACCCCAGCTTCAATCAAATCGGCAGCAACTTTTTTTATATCCAATAAAACCTGCTCTTTTTCTTGTTTTAATTTATCTTTAGCCACAGTCAACTGCTTTTCAATCTGCTCTTTAGTTTCAACCGCGATTTTTTGCTGCTCAATTATTGCATTTTTTTGTGCCTCTTCAATAATAATAACGGCTTCTTGCCTGGCGGCGATTAAAATTTTTTCTTGTTCAACCTTAACCTGCGTTAAACGAGTTTCAATTTCACCAGCATTTTTTAAGCTGGCATCTATTTTTTTTGTCCGTTCTGATAAAACCTTAATCAAAGGCTTATAAACCCACCGCCATAAAACCAACAACACAATAGTAAAGTTTATAATTTGAGCAATTAAAAGTTTCCAATCAATACCCAAAACACTTAGCAAACCCTGCTGAGTAACTGGGTTTTCTGCGACAGCTTCTGTGGCTGCCCAAACTGTATTGATAAAAAATAAAGACATGGTTTTAAAATTTAATAAACAAACAAAGAATCATAAAATATTTTTATAACTCCTTGCCTGCCTAAAAAGCAGGTTTTAAAAAATTATAAAGTAAACACCACCACCAAAGCATAAATAGCAATGGCTTCAGAAAAAGCAGCTCCCAAAAGCATGGGCACAAAAAGTTTATCCCCAGCCTCTGGGTTACGCCCGATGGCTTCCATGGCCTTAGAAACAATCTTACCAATAGCTAGAGCTGGGAAAATACCACCCAAAGCCATGGTTAAACTTTTAGCCACAATTTTTATCATTTCTGCATCCATAATTAACCTTCTTTAGGACAGGCCGAGGCGAAACGGCCAATAACGCCAAAAATATTTTATGTCCTATTAATAATTTAATAAAAAAAAATTAGTGTGCTTCCACGGTAGCTACCTGCATAAAAACCAACGTCAACATAGCAAAAATAGTCGCCTGAACCAAACCAACCAAAAGCTCCAAAAACATAAAAGGTAAAGGAATTACGTAAGCAACCAAAGAAGCCATAACTGTCAACAATACCTCACCAGCAAAAACATTACCAAACAACCTCAAAGATAAAGAAACTGTTTTAGCAACCTCTGAAAATAATTCGATAATTCCAATAAAAAAATTAATGATAGCGGTAAAAATTTTTAGAGGATTCAATGTTTTGATAGCTTTAAAAAGACCACCAAAATGTAAATATTTATTAAAGTGCTTTAAAAACCCAATAGAAATGATACCAAAAATATGTGTACTTATCACAGCAAAAATTGCTAGAGCCAAAGTAGTGTTAAGATCGCTGGTACCTGGTCGCAAGAAAGGCACTAAAATTTTTATCCCCTCTTTGTGTTCCCACCAACCAACAGAACCGGTACCGGGAAGTTGCCCCATCCAGTTTAAAATTAAAATGAATAAAAACAAGCTTGCAACAATGGGCAAAAATTTTTCTGACTTTTTACGATCATGCGTTACACTATCAACATATTTTAAGATAGCCTCTAAAACAAACTCTAAAAAATTTTGCAGACCAGAAGGTATCTTTTTTATACCTTTAATTTTTAAGGTTAGACCAACACCAAAGAAAAAAATAAGTGCCAACCATGTATTAATAATAGAATTAGTGATCGGAAAACCGATAAGATAAAAAATTGGTTCAGCGGCTAAACTTAAATGCATAAAATTAAATTATTTTCCTTTGGGATAAAAACGCTTTTTTAAACTAGCTGATTTTTTATAGACAATAAAAATGGCCAGTCCGATACCCAAAACACCACCAATCAAAATAAATAAAAAACTATAGCCCAGTTTTTTGTCTAAATAATTACCTACAAGCGTAAAAACCACTACAGGTATGGCCAAATTGTAAAGTAACTCCCAGACCAGACCCAAAGCAGCAATATTTTTTTGATAATTATTTGGCATGTTTTTTTATTTTATGCAAAAAATAAAAGCTCCAAAAAAGAAGTTTTTATAAAAATATAATAACTTTAGGTGCTTCTTTTATATTTTATACTAATTTTGTGTTGGCGTCAAATATATAATTTTTATTCGTTGTGTGGTTTATCCAACACCAGTGGTTCAATTTTTTTCTCCCCTTCTGTTATTTTCACCACATCTTTGTCAATTTTATTTAGTTCTTTATAGGCACTGTTGTACATATTGACAGTGGTACCCAAATTATTACCCAGTTTTTTCATAAAATCATCAAAGTTTATAAGATGTTTACCTAAATCTTCCACGCGTTTACGAATTTCTTTGGCTGATTCTTCAATTTGTAAAGCTCGTAACCCCTGCAAAACTGTCTGCAAATAGGCTGCAAAGGTGGTAGGCGAAACAATAATGACTTTCTTTTCCCGAAAAGCATAATCAATCAATCCCCCAGTATCAACCTTGACCGCCCCAACCTCGTTAATCAACAAATCATAATAAATACCTTCAGCTGGGATAAACATAAAAGCAAAATCTAATGTATTTTCGCTCGGCCGAATATACTTAGATGTTTCATCAATTCTCTTTTTTAAATCATTGCGAAAAACCAGTTCTAACCTTTTCTTTTCATCCGCGTCCTTTTCGGACATAATGCGTCGATAATTTTCTAAAGAAAATTTAGCATCCACTGATAATATTTTATCTTTAATCTTGATTACAGCATCAACCACTTCACCATTTTCAAAACGATACTGCATTGTATAGGTCTGAGGCGGTAAAATATTACTTAAAATTAATTCCAAACTCGCCTCACCCAAAGAACCACGATTTTTTGAGTTAGTCAAAACCTTTTCTAAATTCTGCAATTGACCAGTAAAATCAACAACTTGTTTGTTGGTGGCTTCTAATTTTTCTAATTTAGAAGTTACATCTTGCACTATTTTGGCTGTTTCACTGGACTGCTTTTGCATCATATCAGCAGTAGCAAAAGATTGTTTTTGCAAAAAACTTAGATTATTCTCTAAACTACTTTTCATTTCATCTTTAATTTTTACCATTTCATCATTAACTGATCTGAGTTGCTGCTCTTGTAAAATATCACGTCCACTCTTACGTGATATTAACCACAACACAGCACTAAAACCGCCTAAACAAACAATAATTAAAATTATTTCAAAAGTAGTCATAAAAAAATAATAAAGATTTATTTTATTTTACCAAATTTGGTTTCTTTTTTCAACCAAGCCATTAAAAGGCTAACATCCGGTAATAACTCATTGCGGTGAGACAAAAAGTTGTCACCGGTTTGTATTTTTAAAATTTCTTCACCCACGGCTATTGACCTACTGATAGGTTTAGTAAAAATTAAAAATTCATGTGAATTTTTTAAAATTATACGTTTTTCTTGATAAATTACTCTGTGGTCTTTAATTACATAAATTCCAGTGGCTGGAATTTGATGTAAAATGCCCCAACAGTCTTGGCTGGCACGCCAAACAATTTGACCACCAGAAATTTTGGTAAAATTTTCCGCTGATCGATCCAGAATTTTTCCTTGCCAATAATTAATTAGAACATCAAATATTGGTCGACCTCCGGCTAATTTAACCAACCAGTTTTCTAAATTAAAAGAAGCCGTCTGACGCGCATTGACCTCTATCAAATAAAGCTGGCGAGTATTTTTATCATAAACAAAATCGAGACCAGCCGAGCCAAAAAAATTATTTTCTCGTAAGATACCTCCCACCTCAGTGCCTATAAACTTAGCCTGTTGCAAAATTTCACTATCAAAATCAATCCATGAATTTCCGACAGTGGCAAATTTTTGATCAGTTAGACTTTCTAAACCAGTGAGTTGTAAGCTTAGTTGTCCACTCAAAACACCCTGAGGTAAAACTAATAAATTGAGGGTTAGATTTTCGCCTTGGATAAAACGACTTAAACGAATTGGACGTTTAGGAAACTTCTGACACCAAACTTGCCACAAAGTTGAATCTAAAAGAAAAGTACCCTCGCCAGAATGACTGGTGTTAAATTGAGCAACAATCTTATTGCCTAATATCTTAACTAAATCTTCAAAAGTGCAACTTTCTGGCGTAAAAATAATAAACTGAGGAAAATAGTTTTTTAATTTTTCAAAAAAGAATACCTGGGAAATTTTACCTTCAATCTTCTCAATTAAAAAACTGGGTGGATTTAAAAGCTTAAGGTTGTTTTTTTGGGCTATCAATTCTATTAAATAACTATTTTTAAAAACCGATAAAAAAAAGAGACTATTTTCAAAAATAAAATCTTTAAAACGTGGATTAGTTAACAAACCAAGTGTGTTAAAATTTTTATGGATGTGAAAAAAAGTAACTGACCATTTTTTAGGCCATGATTTATCTTTTTGGTCAGTAGAAGTTAACAGTCTGGCACCAGCGATAGATTCCATGCAGTAAGATACTTTTTCCAAATCATTACTAACAAAAGCTATCTTCATAAAAAAATTAAGTGATAATAATCAGTATCGGCTCTTGTGTTTTAAATTTTTTCTGTTTTGCTTTCAACAAGCCGGCCAGACCCAAAGCAGAAGTAGCAGAGCAATTGATGTTCATTGGCTTTAACTCATCTTGAGCTAATTTTAACTCTTGATTAGAAATTGTCCAACCAAACCCATGACTGTTTTTAATTATCTCAACCACCTCTGGTTTGCGATGTCCCACCACATCCACAACAGCATCAGCTGTGGACATACTCTCCAAAGTATAGTTTTGATCAAAATCTTTGACTAAAGTATTAACCATGGTCGTCTGAACTACATGAAATTGTGGCTTAGATTTGAGATATTGATAAAGACCAACCACTAAAGTACCGGATGAGGCCGGAATAAAAATTGAGCCCAAATTGGGTATGGTAATATCTATTTCTTCGGCTAAAGATTGATAACCCACAAGTGCTTGGGGTGAGATTGAAGCTCGTAAAAAAACAAAACCACTTTTTTTGGCTAACTGAAAAGCTTCAAAAATTGGTTTTTTTACTAAATGAATTTTTATAATACCCAAATTTTGATGCGTCTGTTTAACTGACTGATGAATCCTCGGGTGACAGAAAGATACGATTTTACGCAATTTTTCTTTTTTAATTTTTTCAGAAACAAAAATTTCCAACGGCCGCTTAAATTTATTACACCAATAAGCAGCAGCAGCAGCGGCATTACCGGAGGAAGAAATGACAAAACCCTCAGCCCCACTGGCCACCTCTTTATTAATCCAAACCGAAAATGATCTATCTTTATGTGAACCAGTCGGATTTATGGTTTCATTGGCCAAATAAATTTCTTGATTAATTTTTTTTGACAATGACAATGGTTTAAAAATATGATTTGACATGTTTAAAGTAAACAATTAAAATTAAAATGTAAAAAATATTTATCATTAAAAAAACATCTATGCATTATTCTTGCCCCGAATGCAACACATCAAATGAGTTGGAAGAAACGTCTGTGGGTACCTTTTTAGATTGCCCAGAATGTGGTATGACCGTAATGGTAACCGAAATTGATGGTGACACTGCCAACGTTAAGTTAGTAGAAAACGACAAATAACTCTCAAAATTTTAGATTTTTTGTCGTCTGCCAAGATTCACCATCAAAAAAATAAGCTGGTTGAAGCTGTAGTTTATATTTGGCTTTTTCGTCCCAGATTGAACCCAAATAAAACTGGCTGATGTTTTTATCTCTGGCCCACAAAGCTGTTTTTAACAGCATGGTCATACCAGTACCTTGTTGAAAATATTCCAGATCGTAAAAAGGATAACTATAATGAAACAAATCCGCGGCTTCAAAACCAATGCACCAACCGATTGAATGGTTGTTTTTTTTATCTTGCAAAACAACCAGACGATTAAAATTTGATCTTAATGGATCAGTAATAAGTTCTTTAATTTTATTAGCACTAAAGATGTGAGCACCAAAACGGGTGCGATAAAATTCTGAGCCGACAGCATGAATGTGCCAATCGTATTTTTTCATATCAAACGGTAATTCTAGTACTTTTATCTGAAGATCTTCACTTTTTCGTAAAATACGCCGGTTTTCAGAGGATAAAGAAAATTGTTTTAAATCAAGACGCAAACTTTTAATTTGATGCATTTCATTTTTAATTCTGGTTAACACAAAACCAGCATTATATTTTTCTATAATATTTTTGGTGTCTGAGTTCTCTAAGTTTGTTTTCTGCCAATATTTATAGCTCATATTATTTTTTAAATAGTTGCTGCCAATTTTCAACGCTTGTTTGATAGACTTCTTCCGTGGTCAGACCCTTTAATGCAGCAACTTTTTGCGCTATCAATTCTACATATTGCGGCAAATTTTGTTCCCCACGATGCGGCTCGGGCGTGAGCCATGGTGCATCGGTTTCCACCAAAATTTTATTTGAAGGGCAAAATTTTACGACTTCTCTTAAACTTTCCACTGATTTGTTTTTAAAGGTAATGATGCCGGTAAAACCAAGATAAAAATCCAAGTCTAAAAATTTTTGCGCAATTTCTAAATTAGCACCAAAGCAATGCACAACACCATTGATTCGTAACTGACTGATGATGGCCAAAATATCTAAATAAGCATCATCGGGATTATCTTTGCTGCCACGCGCGTGCAAAATTACTGGCAAATTGTTTTCTATAGCAAATTCTAATTGTTGCTTAAATAATTCTTTCTGCTTTTCTTTTAGCTTTTGGTCATTATTAAAAAAATATTCTAAACCAATCTCGCCCACTGCCACCACCTTATTATTAATCAAATTTTTAAATTTTTCAGCAACAAACTTTTCATTCATACTTTCGGGATGCATACCAATAGAAGCATATATGGATTGAGTAAAATATTCATTAGCAATATCTACCGCTCTTTTAGAGCTTTCAAAATCGGCACCAATGTTAACAATGCCGATTCCTTTTTTTAAGCAATCGGCGATAATTTCCTGATAATTATCTTTAAAATCTGGAAAATTTAAATGAGTGTGTGAATCAATTAATTTCATATTTTAATAATATCCTTAGCCTGTCTAAAAAAGTCTGGCAACAATGGCAAGAGCGTTTGCCCACAAGTATATAAAAATTTAGCAACATTTGAAGAAGAAATTATGTGCTCCAAAAAGCCAGCAAATGGAAACTTAACTGCAAAAACTAGCAAAACACCTAATACTAAACCACCCTCAATTAAACCCAAAACTGCTCCACTTAAACGATTAATAGTTTTTAAAAACGGGATGATGGTTAAAACATTAAAAAATTTATTTAACAGATAGAAAACCAAACCCACCAAACGACTGACAACAATAAAAATTAAAACAAAACTAACAACTTTCACCAGATTTGGATTCATCCCAAAGGGTAAACCAATCATGCCAGAAATGAGTTCAAAATAATTAGTCGCTGCCACCGCACCTACAACTGTGCCAACCAAAGCCCCCAGGGCATGGATTAAACCAAAAGCAAATCCACCCGCGCCAAAAGCGACTAAAATTATTACTAAAACAAAATCTAAAATAGTGAGGGTCATATTTTAAAAAATTATAAAATTATGGGGCTACTTCTATTTTTTCTAAATCAGCATCAGTAATACCTAAAGCTAACTTAGTAAAAATGTCGACTAAACTGTTCCAACGAATATTATGTCTAACACCTTTAAAATCAACATACCAAATTGCTCCACCTTGATTAACTTGCAATAAAAATTTTCCTTTAAATTTATTGGCGAAAATTTTATTAGTTTTAAATTTATCAATACCTGGGCCAGATGTGTAGGGACTATATCCATTTTTTAGTTCTGTAATATCATTAAATCCGTCCCAATCAGTATCCAAGAGAGGATTAATACTGGAAATATCGGCCGGAATCTTTAATAAATTTTCATCACTAATACCCACAGCAAACTTTTGAAATAACGAAAGGGCATTTTGCCAAGTTACAGAATGTCTTTGATAATTTTTAGTATCTATATACCAGATAGCTCCGCCTTTTTGTACCTGAAGCAAAAGTCGACCAGCTAATCTTTTAGCAAATATTTTATCAATATTATATTGTGTAAAATCTACTTGCTTAATAAGACAATTATTATTTTCATTGCTTTCTGTAATTATGTTATTGGCATCGATACAAATTTCTATATTATTTATGCCATAAATAAATTCCTGACCAATTCTTCCTTCAAAATAATAACCAGGCGAAGAAAGTAAAAAGTTTGACTTGAACTCTCCAGAATCTGGGGTTGTTTCACCCAAAATTTGTCCATTGGTTAAATTTTTACCAATTATTTTAAAAGATGTTCCGGGTGTTGCTTCACCCAAATTAATGGCTGAAAACTTAACCTGCCAGTCAAATTGACCACCAGTTTTTCTCAAATCTATTGACTGTATATTTTGAATAGCAAGATCAGTTTCTTTATTCTTATCAAGACAAACGCCGTTAGAGCAACCATTTGGACAATCATAACTTTCTTGGTAGACATATTTGTCTGTGCCGCAAAAAAATTCATTTAATTTGATACCGGAGAGACAACTATCATTAAAATTTGATACGGGTAAATCCTTGCCCCATTCAGCAACTCCGTTGGCACTGCCAGCTTGACTATAATTTCTACCACTATCGTCTTCAGTGCAAACAGGCACTGGTTTATAAAATTTTTTTATTACTGAATTATTATTTTCATTAGATTCGCTAAAAAAATTATGCGGGTCTATTATAGCTTGCAAGCGATAACTACTGCGATTGCTGTTTTTAAGAACTCCAAGATAAAATTTATAAGCTGTATTAGTCCAATACATTTGTTCGTTTTCTTGATAATATGATTCATTAGTGTCTAGATCAATTATTTCGATTGACAGTTTGCCAAAGGCGGTGTTACTGCCAGTATTTTGAAAATAGACCCAAAGCTCATCGGCTCCTTCTAGGGTGATATCTGTGATAACAAAATCATATAAATTGTCAGCTTTAACAATAATCGGCGTAATCAAAAAACAAATTAATAAAAATAAAAAAAATATTTTTTTCATAAATTTTGTTTCCATAAAAATGGAAAATATTTTTAAAAATAAATTTATACTCTTGGAAATAATGGTTCGCTTTTGATAATTTTCTCGGCAGTAAAGGTTTTGATTATTTTTTCCGCAGTTGTTGGCATAAAAGGTCCGAGTAGGATTGCCACATTGAGAATATCTTGGGCAATTGGTTCTAGAATTTTCTTTAATTCTGACGTATCTTTGATTTTCCATGGCTCGGTTCTAGTGATAGTTTCGTCACAGGCGCGGAGTTTGGCCCAAAGAATTTCTAAGGCTTCATTGAATTTATATTCTGATAATTTTTGATCAAATTTATTTTTTAACTCTCCGTCACTATTGGCATCCAATTTGAGTGATAAATTGTTTTTATCAATCAAATTAGAAACGCGGGAGACAAGATTGCCAAGACCATTACACAAATCAGCAGTATAAGCTTCTTTAAATTTCTCTTCAGTATAATCACCATCTTCGACTGGGGAAATTTTAGCCAGCAAATAATAACGCAGTGCATCAGTACCAAATTTTTTTAATAATTCAAAAGGATTAACCACATTGCCAAGAGATTTACTCATTTTTTCACCACCCGCAGTTATAAAACCATGAATAAAAATTTGTTTGGAATTTGCTAAACCCGCCGACATCAACATAGCCTGCCACATAGCAGTTTGCTGGCGCAAATTATCTTTACCAGCTACCTGTACCCCTGGCCAAAAATTATTAAAATTATCTAGATTCTCTGGCCAACCCAAACAAGAAATATAATTAACTAAAGCATCAAACCAAACATACATGACTTGAGTCTCGTCACCAGGCACACTTACACCCCAAGGCATTTTTTCTTTCAGACGAGAAATACTAAAATCTTCTAAACCGCTCATCACAAAATTTTTTATTTCATGCAAACGATGAGCAGGCACAACAAATTCTGAATTTTTTTCATATAATTCTAAGAGGGCTTGTTGATATTTAGAAAAACGAAAAAAATAATTTTCTTCAGCAATTAATTCTAATTCTAAGTTGGGATGCACCGGGCATTTATTATCAACTAATTCTGATTCTGTTTTTTCTAGCTCACAACCCACACAATATTTCACACTATAATTTTTTTTATAAATATCACCATTTTTCTCGCAACGCTGCCAAAATTCTTGGACTGCTTTTATGTGTTCGGCATCTGTAGTGCGCACAAAATTGTTATAACTTAAATTTAAAGCTGATTTTAAGCTGTCAAATTTAGCTGCATATTCATCGCAATATTTTTGAGGATCAATTCCAAGTTCCAATGCTTTTCTATAAATTTTTAAGCCATGTTCATCTGTGCCAGTATTAAAAAATACTTTATCGCCTTGTAGGCGATGCCAACGTGCTAAAGCATCAGCTTGAATAATTTCTAAAGCAAAACCAATATGCGGTTCGGCATTGACATAGGGCAGAGTTGTAGTGATGTAATATTTATTTCTCATAATTTAATTTATAACAATCACGAATTCACCTTTGGGTTGATTATTTTTAAATTCCTTTTTTATTTGTTCTAAAACTTCATTAGCTTGCCCTCGATAAATGGTTTCAAATTTTTTTGTTAGTTCGCGACAGACAACCAAACGAATTGGTTTAATTGTATCACGACCCAATACTTCAATTTGTTCTAAACATTTTAAAATTCTATGACACGACTCATAAAATACAATTGTTTCTTTTGATTCTAAGACCTGACGCATAAAAGTTTCTCTACCCTTTTTATGCGGCACAAAACCTTTAAAAATAAACTTATCAGTTGGCAAGCCGGAAATGGATAAAGCCGCAATGACAGCGCTAGCGCCTGGAATGGGTACAATGGGCAGATTATAATCTGTTTGCACAATTTTATTAATCAATATATTGCCCGGATCAGAAATGCCGGGTGTGCCAGCATCAGTAATTAAAGCCACCTCATTATTTTTTATTAACTCAATAATTTCCTGAATTTTTTGCTCAGTACTATGGTGATGATAACTGATTAATTTTTTATTGGTTATTTCATAATGATCCAGAAGTTTTTTGGAAACGCGTGTATCTTCACATAAAATATAATCAACTTCTTTTAAAATACGCAAAGCGCGCAGGGTAATGTCTTCTAAGTTTCCAATGGGTGTGGCAACGATATATAACATAATTTTTGCGCTTTATTATTCTTCATTTTTGTTTTCACCTGTAGTATCCTCCAAAATGTCTTTATAGCGTGGAAAATTATCTTCAACCACCACATCAATAATGGCAGCAACCGGCACAGCCAAAAGCGCACCGACCACACCACCCAACGAACCACCCACTAAAATGGCCACCATTACCACCACTGGATTTAAACCAACTGATTTTTGCATAATTTTTGGCACCAACAAACTATTTTCAACTTGTTGAACAATTAAATAAACCAGAGCCACCATCAAAACTTTGGTAAATGAATCAGAAAAAGCAATAAAAATACCTGGCACAGCACCAATAATTGGACCGACATAAGGTATAATCTCAGTAATGGCAGCAATCAAACCCAACAACAAAGCGTACTTGACACCCATGATCAATAATAAAAGATAAACCATTAACCCCACTAAAAGACAAAGTATTAATTGTCCTCTTAACCAAAAACCTAATTTAGTCTGAATTTTATCAATTAAATGCATAATCTCCGCGCGTTTTTTTAAAGGAACTAAAAACTGTAAAAAATATTTAACCCCATTTTCTTGAACCATAAGATAAAAAACAATCACCAAAAAAGAAACCAAGGAAACCAATCCACCAAAAATACCAGTAATGGTGGAAAAAACACCGCTGGTGGCTCCAGCCAAATTAGAACTTAAGCCCGAGAGAGCCTGCGGCAGGGTGGCTGGCACATTTTGTTGGCCATCACCTAAGCGATTAAAACCCAATGCAATGCGTTCATAATAATCCGGTAAATTACTGGCTAGCTGCCCGGCCTGTTCAGAAACTGCTGGCACCAAAGAAACAATCATTAAACTAACTATACCAAATAAAATTAAATAGATTGCCAAAATGGAAACCGCGCGAGGAATCTTTTTTTTATGTAAATAATCTACAAAAGGATCCAAAGCCGCAGCCACCACCACAGCCACAAATAATAAACCAACCACGTCACGAATGACGTATAAAAATGCCAAGCCTAAAATTACTATAACGACCTTAAAAATTGAAGCGTAAGAAATTGAATTTGTGTTTTTAGTTGCAAGCATAAAATTATTTTTATGTAAATTAAATTTTAATTATTTTTAAAAATTCTTGTGCATTTTTAAATGGACCAATTAAAGCCAAATTTAATTTATTGGTTTGAAAAATTTTCTTAGCCACAGCGTCAAGAGCGGTTTTTTTAACAGACATAATTAATTTGATTTTTTCTGTTGGCGTTTTGATTTTACCCAACATTAATTCCTGCCGGCCATACCAATCCGCCACGCTGGAGGAATCTTCCATTCCCAAAATTAAATGGCCTTTTAAAAATTCTTGGGCTTTTTTTAATTCCTCAATAGTGATACCTTGATTTTTAATTTTTCTTACTTCTTCTAAAATTAACTCGATGGCTTTAAAAATTCTTTTTTTATCCAAACCAGCTGAAATATTAAACATACCAGTGTCTTGCGTAGCATCATGGCTAGCACGGATATAATAACAAAGTCCATGGCGTTCGCGAATATTAATAAATAACCTAGAACTCATGGAACCACCTAAAATAACTCCTAAAAGCTGCACAGCCATTAAATCCTTATCAGCTAATTTTGGCCCAGTGAAACCAAATGACAAATGCACTTGTTCTGTTTTCTTGTATTGCAATTTGATTTGTGGTTGAGTTTGAAACTCTTTAAATTTTTCAAAACTATTCTTTTTATTATTAAAAACTTCATCTCCAAATTTTTTTTCTATGTCTTTTTTAACCTGATTAATATTTATTTTACCAGCAATGCTAATAACACAATTTTTTGGTGTATAGTTTTTTTGCCAATATTTTAGCATGTTTTCACGAGTGGTTTTAGAAACTGTTTTTTTAGAACCAGCTACATTTCTAGCCAGACTATTGCCTTTGAATAGAATTTCCATGATTAAATTTTCAATGTTCATCTTGGGAGTATCTTCGTACATATTTATCTCTTCAATAATAGTGCCCTTTTCTCGGTCTATTTCCTCTTTATCCAGTTTAGAATTATGTAGCATATCAGAAAGCATGTCCAAACCCAAGTTTATGTGTTCGCTATTAACTTTAATCCAATAACCGGTATTATCCATTGAAGTATAAGCATTAAACTGCGCACCAACTTGATCCAATTCTTTGGACAGGGCCAAGGTGTCAGGTCTTTTAGTGGTCCCCTTAAACATCATATGCTCCAAAAAATGCGATATACCGGCAATGTCTTCAGTTTCATGGCGTGAACCCACACTGTATAAAACCAAAATCGTCACCGCCTCTGTACCTCTAAGCGGAGTTAATATAATTCGTGTACCATTTTTTAAAGTATATTTTTGCATAAAATTTATTGTTTTCTAAACACACAAACCAATGCTTGACCATAATTTTTTAAACCCGACAATTGGCAGAAAAAACTATCAATCTCGTGGATAAAATTATTACTGTACCAAAACCTGGGGATACCATACAGATGCAAAGGAGGAAACAGTGTGCTGGCGCGTGATTTACTCAATTTAAAACCACAGCCCTCAACAATAGCAATCCATTCTTTGGGCGAATGAAATTGATTGTGTTCGTCTGGATTCCAGGTGGTAGATTTAATTGTTTTACTTTTTCTCCCCAAAATATGCCCAATCTTAGAAACAAAATCGGTAAATTTATCGTGCATAGTTGGAAAAGTAATTAAGAATTCGCCAGTTGGTTTTAATAATCGATTGGCTTCCAAACAAAGTTTTTGCGGATTTTGTACATGTTCCACAATATCTATGGCAATAGCTTTATCAAAACTTTGATCGGACAAAGGTATGGCTTCCACATTACTACAAACTGTTTTATAATTATTCACCCCATACATACGCATGGCTTCGTGTGATTTTTCTAGCCTTTTTTCATCCAGATCAACTCCTACCATTTCTTTATATTGGCCAGCATAAGCAATGGCCTGCGGGCCCTGGCCACAACCAATATTAACCACCCGATCTTCTTTATTGAAAGGAAAAAATTCTGGATAAATACGACTGGACACAAGTTTGCCTTTTAAAAAACCAAAAGCATCGGGCTGGTGCATAATTAAGATTTTAAACTATTAAATAAGTAGTTTTTTAATTCATCAATTTCAATTCTTTCCTGCTGCATAGTGTCACGATTGCGAATAGTGACCATCTTGTCTTCTAAGCTTTCAAAATCCACAGTCACACAAAATGGTGTGCCAATTTCATCTTGAGAATAGTATCTTTTACCAATGTTGCCACGTTCGTCCCAGGCGACACTAAATTCTTTTTTTAAGTTGTTATATATTTCTTTGGCCAAAGCAACCAACTGTGGTTTATTGGCTAATAAAGGAAAGACAGCAGCTTTATGGGGCGCAATCTGTGGATTTAATTTTAAAACAACTCTGTCAGGTTCTTCAATATAAGCATCCAGCATTAAAAAAAGAAAGGTTCGATCAACACCACCCGAAGTTTCTATGATATTGGGAATAAATTTTTCATTTGTTTCTGCATCAAGATAATTTAAATCTTGACCAGAAAATTTTGCATGATTAGAAAGATCCCAATCCCCTCTCCAATGAATACCTTCCATTTCTTTGCCAATTGGTGAAGCTGTATATTCTATATCAAAAGCCTTTTTAGCATAGTGCGCTAATTTTTCATGCTGATAAAAACCTAAATTTTCTGGATGAGTAAAAATTGATTTATACCAATTCATTCTCTCATTTTTCCAATACTCAAACCATTTTTCCAGATCATTGGGGTGACAAAACCATTGCAAATCCCATTGCTCAAATTCTCTTTGGCGAAAAAGAAAATTGCCTGGAGTAACTTCATTGCGGAAAGCCTTACCAATTTGACAAATGCCAAAAGGAATTTTTAAGCCACGTGTAGAATCCAAGACGTTTTTAAAATCTAAATAAATTGTCTGGCAGGCTTCACCCCTAAGATAGGCTTTGGTTTTTTCACCCTCAATCACTCCCAGTTCGGTTGGCACTAAAGTGTTATACATCCGTGGCGCGGTTAGCTCTCCAGAACAATCTGGACATTTTTCTACTTCAAAATCATCAGCTTTAAAACGATGATGACACTTTTTACATTCCACCAAAGGATCGGTAAAACTTTTTAGATGTCCCGAGGCTTCCCAAATTTTTGGATTAGTAATTATCGCGCCATCAATACCAACAATATTTTCATGCTCGCGCGTCATTTGGTGCCACCAGAGTTTTTTTAAATTATTTTTCATTTCTACACCCAAGGGGCCAAAATCATAAAAACCTTGCAAACCACCGTAGATTTCCGAGCCAGGAAAAACAAAACCGCGTCTTTTGCAAAGAGACATTATTTTTTCCATTTTATCTGATGAAGGCATTACTTTTTGGGGTTTCATAATGCTTTAATTTTATAATAAAAGCTAAAATAAGGCAAATTTAAAAACCACCCAATAAATGAGTGGCTAAATACGTTTAATCAATAATTAAGACTATTTTTTTAGCCCAGTATGGGTGGTGCCTTTTCAACTTGAATATCAGTCAGACTATTTAAAATAATTTTATCACGCCGTGCAACTGTTTTAGCTAAAATTAAATTAGCAATTTTATTTTCCACTTGATCCTGAATTACTCGTCTTAAGGGACGGGCACCCAAAGTTTGGTCAAAACCAGCTTGTGAAATTTCTTGGACTGCGGTTTCTTTATACAACAAAGCAATGCCCTGAGTGGCCAAAAGTTCAGTCAAATTATTAAGTAACAATTTAGTAATAGCCAAGACTTCCGGCATTGACAGGGGTTTAAAAATAATAATGCCATCAAAACGGTTTAAAAGTTCGGCTCGAAAATATTGATTTAATTTATTTTCTATCAATTCCTGCTTAATGGCTGGCAAGGTATGACCGGCGCGTAAGCCCTGCTGAATTAAATCTGTACCCGCATTAGAAGTGGCAATAATAATGGTGTTGGTAAAGTCAATTGTTTCACCACCAGAATCAGTTAAACGACCATCTTCTATTACCTGCAAAAAAAGATTATGCACTTCAGTAGTGGCTTTTTCAAATTCATCCAATAACAACAAAGCAAAGGGTTTCTCAGCCACCTGCTCGGTTAAATAACCGCCAGCAGTTGATCCAGCAAAACCAATCAACATAGCCACCCCGTCAACCGTGCTATATTCAGACATATCAAGACGAATAAAATGCTCCACGCCACCAAAATATATTTCTGATAAAACACGAGCAACCTCTGTTTTACCAACACCGGTTGGACCCAAAAATAAAAAAGAAGCAATCGGTCGTTTGCCTGGGTGCAACTCAGCGCGTGAACGCCGTAAAGCTTCGGCCACTGCCACCACCGCTTCAGTTTGTCCCACAATTTTGTGCTGAATTTCTGCTTCCAAATTAAGTAATTTCCCCGCCTCTTTAACTGAAGTTTTTTCTAAAGGTATTTTGGTTATTTCAGACACGACAGCTGTTACATCTTCATTAGCAACAACGCATCCTGCACCTTTATTTTGTCTGGCTAAAGCAGCCGCGCGTTCAATAACTGTAATGGCTTTGACTGGTAAAAATTGACGGTGAATATATTGAGTGGCTAAATCCACGGCCGCTTCCAAAGCTTGGTAAGAAAAAACAACTTTATATTTATTTTCCAAAAGAGGCGCCTTGGTTTCTAAAATACGAATGGCAGCATTACGATCCGGCTCTTTAACTTCAACCATAGCTAACAACCCACCCAGCAAAGAATCACGTAAATGTTGATTATATTTTTCACGATCGGAAACAGCGATTAATAAAAAAAAGCCTTTTTCTAGCTCTTCAGCCAAAACCTGCGCCAAATCCAAACTGGCTGATGATTCAGTGCCCAAACCAACCAGGGCTTCAATATTATCAATAACTAAAATTATATTACCAGCCCGTGCCACTTCTTTTAAAATAGCGATGAGACGAAATTCAATGGCCCCCGATTCGTTGGCACCCGCAATTAAAGCCGGCACTGATAAACGCACCAATCTTTTATCCTGAAAAAGAGCTGGCACATTTTCAGCTGCCATCAACTCAGCTAAACTATCAACCACAAAAGACTTACCAGTTCCCCGTTCACCAACCAAAATCACCCCATCGCGACCAGCATTAAAATAACTGAGCAACTCAGCTAATTCCTTTTCTTTACCAACTGTTGGCTCAATGGCTCCTGCACGTGCCAATTGAGTTAAATCTTCAGAAAACTGATCCAAAAAAGGCGAGGCCACGGCAGTATAGGAACGATTAATTTCGTGCTTTGGTTTCTGGGAAGCACGCGCTTGTAAGACACTCCAGTGACGCGCTATTTGGTTTTGAATACGCGCCCATTCTACAACATTACGTAATTTATCAACATCAATTTCCAGAGTATTTAATAATTCTTTAATTAATCCCTCTTCACTGGCGCAAGCAATTAATAGTTCATCTGTGGTGACAGTTGGCTGATTATTAAAAAACGCTTCCATGTAAGCCCGTAAAAATATTTTAACCACCGACAAAGACAAACCACTACCTTTTTCTAAACCAGTTAAATTTTTTTCTAATCTTTCTTTTAGTTCACTTGCATTAATACCTAAGCGCGCCAAATAGCCATCTACCGCACCATCTTTTAATAATTCATAAAAAACATGCACTGGCGTTAAAGTTTGTCCAAAGTTTTCAGCATTCAAATAAGCTCGTTCAATTAAAACTAGAGTTTGATATTGAAAAGCTTGACCCACATTTATTTTAGGTAATAAATTTTCTGTCTGCCAAATTTCAGAACTTTCAAAATCAGATTCTAATTTTAAATCAATATATTTTTTAATCACCAATTCGTCAGCCACTTTTTCACTGGACATACGATAAAAAATATATAAACCAGCCAAGAAGGCTGGCCAAAAAATTCGCATTAGCATATTTTGTTGAGTAAAAAACACCCACACCTCACCACCGACAGAAATAAACTGGTAAAAAAAATAAAAAGTTACCGCTAGAACAACCAGAATAAAAACATAAATTAAACCATCAATTATTTTTCTGGTTAAATTTAAGAGACGCTGGTTGTAGATATAAAGACGAGATAATTTTTTTTGCCAATAAAAAACACGGCCATCAAAAACTAAAGCTGCCAGCCAGCCGTGACAAAGCGGACAATCCGGTTTCTTCCCTTGACACAAATTACAAACAATAAAAGCCATAAATTAAAAACTCCGAGTAATCATAAAAATAATTGCTGGAGGTAATAAAAAATAGATAAAAAAGACAGACAAGTGAAAAACAAACCAAATTAAAAAAACGGCCATTTTGAAAACCAACAACACCAAGCGCATCACCAGACTGATGGCGCGACTGGTCAGGTCATAATAGCCGTACATAGGCACAAACATGTTTTTTAACCACAACAAAAGAGCTGAACGACGGTTAGCCGCCCGTATTTGTTTTACTAAAAATTTAAACCTGGCTTGTAAACCAACTGAATACCACCAAATTGGAAAATATAAAAAATCCCCCACCACATTAAAGGTTACGAATTTAAAAGTGTTGGTAACAATATTTTCACGCATCATAAAAATATTATACCACAAACTGTGTAAGAAATAAAAAAAGACTAAATTTTTGAACTGCGGATATTGGTTTTAATTTGCTGTAGCAAATTAGTGTAAAATTCCAAATTGTTTAAAGTGGCCAGACGTTGTGCTAATGGTTCTTTAATTTTAAATAAATGATGCAAATAAGCTTTAGAATAAATCTGTAATTCCGGAAGGGCACTTTTTTTATTGATGGGTTCTAGATTGTTTTTAAACTGGGCACCGTTAATATTTAAAACATTATAAAAATCTTTACTACTTAGACGATCTGAAAATTGATACAGACGTCCGTGCCGTCCCTCACGAGTCGGAATAACACAATCAAACATGTCCCAACCCAATTTAACACAACGCAGAATATCTTCTGGAGTACCCACACCCAAAGCAAATTTAAGATAATTATCTGGAATATTAGCAGCCGTGGTGCGTAAAATATCAGCTAAAAAAATACCTTTTTCATCAACTGGTCGCGCGCCATAACCCAAGCCATCAAAACCAATAGCGGCCAAACTGGTGGCACATTCTTGTCTCAAAGTTGGAAAAATTCCACCCTGCACCACACCAAATAACAAAGGCCTGAACTTACCTTTTAAGTGACGTTTTTTTATTTGCCGATCGTATTCTTGTTTACACAACTTGGCCCACGCCACTGTGCGTTTGACTGCTGCACTGGCCTGTTGTTGATCAACATCATTCGGCCGACAGTCATCCAGACACACAACCATGTCGGTACCTAAGTCAAACTGAATCTGAATGGATTTTTCTGGTGTTAATTCATGCCGTGAACCGTCAAGAGGCGAACTAAAAATAACCTTATCAGCTAAAATTTTTCCACTTTTAAAATTGTTTTTATGAATTAAAGAAAAAACTTGAAAACCACCACTATCAGACAAAAGTGGTTTTTTATAAGCCATTAGTTTATGTATACCCCCTATTTTTTTTATTCTGTCAACACCGGGATTTAAATAAAGATGATAAGTGTTGACCACCATAGCCGGCACACTAATTTTCTCCAATTCCTCCACACTTAAATGTTTTACCACACCATAAGTCGCATCAGGCATAAAAAATGGTGTTTCAAGAGTACCGTGGGCAGTTTCAACCATACAAATTCTGGCAAGTGATTTTTTGGATTGAATAATTTTCTTTAACATACTTATTAAACAAAGTTTTAACTAACGTTTTCAATTTCAAACTTTAAAATATTATTTATTTTATCAAAATTGAAACTATCTTTAAATTTTATAATTTTTTCCATCTTGTTTTTGACAATAAATTCTAATTGCTGTTTTAAATTTGTCTCCTGTTTTTGAGCTGGGTTTAAACCCAACAGATGCAAAAGTTTAACCGATGCCGCAGTTTGTACTATTGCATAATCTGTTTTTGTGTATTCCAGAAAATCCAAGTATTTTTCAACTAATTTAAAAATATTTTTATCTTGATGATTTTCTAAGGTCAAACTATCCAATAAATTTAAAAACCAACCAGCTGATTTGACTTTAATTAAATTATTTTTTATCGACATGTAACTTTTAACCATCTGCGCACCAGTTAACTGATCAATACTTTTGCCAGAAACAACGTTGAGATAAGATAAACTGACCGGCTCCAAATGGCCGGCTAGTTTACTTAAAAGTTTTTTACCACCACGCGCCGCCAGCACCAACTTACCTTTTTCTGCTGAATAAACTGTCACCAACAGATCATCTTCACGAAAAGCTTGACGCTTCAAAATTATGGTATGCAAATTATAATACATTGCTAATTTTTATAATTGGACAATTTTAATTTTAATTTCGGCCGTGTTGATTTTAATTTTATCCGCAGCTTCAGTTGATAAAGTTAAATTGTCTGCCAAGGTTTGTTTTTGCAACTCCGTCGTATATTTAACAAAAACAGATTTTAAAATTTCATCATCAGTGTGGTATAAAATTTGTATTCTATCTTGAATGGTCAACTTCATTTCCTTGCGTAAATTATTAATGGCACGCACCAACTCACGTAACAATCCCTCTGCTTTGAGTTCATCAGTCAAGGTAGTATCCAGTTCTACTTTTAGTTCCCCACTATCATCTTTTTCAAAGCTGATGCTTTTAATATTTAACTCGTCTTTTATCAACTCAATATATTCATTTGAAAATTGAAAATTTAAAATTGACAGTTGCTGCAACGGTTGCCGAATCCTTATACCAGCTTCAGCGCGTTTTGCCAAACCCAATTCAACAATTTTACGCACAGTATTCATTTCATCCAAAATTTTCTGATTGATTAATTCTTCATGACAAATCGGCCAATCTTCTAAATGGACTGATTCTTTTAGCACACCACAATTTTTACCTAGTTCTTGATAAATGTATTCAGCAGAAAATGGGATAAAGGGCGCTAATAATTTTGATAATTCAAACAAAACTTTGCCCAAAGTATAAATGGACTGTAATTTATCAACTTGGTTGTCGCCTTTAAACCTGTCGCGTGAACGACGCACATACCAAATTGATAATTCATTGATAAATTCTTCAATTTTTCTAGCCGCCGTAGTAATATCATAATTTTCCAAACTTTGCGAAACTTCTTTAATTAATAAATTAAGTTGAGCGGCGATCCATTGATCCAGAATGTTGGTGGGTTGTAATGCTGTAAATTCAATTGAGGCAACTTCATTTACATAAGTTTGATAAAAAGTTAAGGTGTTAAAAAGAGTGTTAAACATGCGTGCTGACTCTTTCAAAAAAGATTCATCAAATCTTTTGGGTTCACCCGGCTGATTAACTGTATATAAATACCATCTGACGACATCGGCACCATATTTTTCAAACATTTCCCAAGGATTGATGACATTGCCAACATGCTTTGACATTTTTTGACCCTTTTTGTCCAATAAATGCCCCAGACAAATAACATTTTTATAAGGTGATTCCTTGCCCAATAAGGTAGCAATGGCCAACAAGGTATAAAACCAACCACGCGTTTGATCAATGGCTTCGGAAATATATTCAGCCGGATATTGCTCTCCAGAATCAATTTTCTGCCTATTCTCAAAAGGATAATGAATCTGAGCCAAGGGCATGGCACCTGAATCAAACCAACAGTCCATGACTTCGGGTGTACGTTTCATGACACCAGCGCACTTTTCACACTGAAAAGTAATTTCATCAATAAACGGACGGTGCGGATCAAAATATGGCTGCTCATGATTTTGAAACATTTTATCAAAAGAACCTATTAACTGACCTTTGGCTGGATAATTATTTTTCCAAGTTTCTAAATCTGTTTTTCCATTAAATAAACTAATAAAAGAACATAGGGTGTCACCATGACTAACAACTAAGATTTTTTTACCCACATATTTTTCTTCCATTTCTATCACAAATTGACGCACGCGCGCTTTTAACTGCTCCATATTTTCACCTTGCGGCCAGCCAATTTCCAAACGCTTTTTTGAAGGACCAATATTTTTTTCTACCCACTCATCACTTTTGCCTTCAGCTTCGCCCATGCGTACTTCCCACAACAAATCACTTTTTTCTGGTGGCAAATTTAAACTGGTGGCAACAAGAGCGGCGGTTTCTGTGGTCCGTAAAAATGGCGAATGCACAATTACATCTATACCACTTTGTTTTAAAGCTGGTACTAAAGATTCAATAGTTTGTTTGCCATTTTCAGTTAAATGATAATGATCGTTTTCCAAACGACCACACAGAATATCTTGCACATTATTTTCGGCCTCGCCATGACGAAGCAAATAATAATGATTATTAAGTGGTTTAAAAACATTTAATTCCTGATAACTACCCACCACTTTTTGTGTTCTGCAACCATTACATATCCAAACCGGAAGTGGTGTACCCCAATAACGCTCACGCGAAATAGCCCAATCTTTGGCTTCTTTAAGCCACTCGCCAAAACGACCTTCTTTGATATGTTCAGGAAACCAATTTATGGTTGAATTATTTTTAATTAACTGTTCTCTTAATTCACTCATCTTAAAAAACCAAGAATCTTTGGCATAATAAATCAATGGCGAATCACAGCGCCAGCAAAAAGGATAATCATGGGCGTGCGGTGCGCTAGCAAACAAAATTCCGCGTTCCTCTAAATCTTTAATAATTTCAACTTGCACATCTTTTACAAATTTTCCTTGCCACTTGGATACCAATTCATTAAAAGTACCGTCAAGATTGACTGTGTGCACTTTTGGTAAACCGATTTTCTCACCCAACTCATAATCATCAACGCCATACATAACGGCTGTGTGCACCACACCCGTGCCATCTTCGGTGGAAACAAAATCAGCTGCATAAACCTTGAAAGCATTTTGATAATTGTCTGTTTTTTCCGTAATTACTCCCGGAAACAATGGTTCATATTCCAGCCCAACCAAATCTTTACCTTTAAACTCTTCTACTATTTTATACTCCTCATCTCCAAAAATTTCTTCAACTTTAGCCTTAGCTAAAATAAATCTTACCAACTCGCCTGCCCCTGCGTCTTTTTTTTCTATTTTTACATAGTCAATATTTTCACCGACAGCCAACGCTACATTACCAGGCAGTGTCCACGGTGTGGTTGTCCAGGCTAAAATTGAAGTATTTTTATCTTTAATTAAATGAAACTCAATTACGACCGACTCTTCTTTTATGTTTTTATAGCCTTGTGCCACTTCATGAGAAGACAAAGCTGTGCCGCATCTTGGGCACTGAGGCACAACCTTGTAACCTTTATACATCAAACCTCTGTCTGAAATTTGTTTAATAATCCACCACAACGTTTCAACATAATCATTATCATAAGTCACATAAGCTGCTTGCATATCCACCCAAAAACCAATCCGTTCAGTAATTTTTTCCCATTCTTCCACATACTGCCAAACACTTTCCCTACACTGTTGATTAAACTCTTGGATACCATATTCTTCAACTTCTTTTTTGTTTTTTAAACCCAGCTTTTTTTCCACTTCCAATTCGACTGGCAAGCCATGAGTATCCCAACCGGCCTTTCTTTGCACCTTAAAACCACGCATGGTTTTAAAACGCGGAATCAAATCTTTAAACGCCCGAGCTTCTACGTGATGAATGCCAGGCTTACCATTGGCAGTCGGCGGACCTTCATAAAAAACAAAACTGCCCTGACTAGATTGCTTGGATAAAGTTTTTTTGAAAATATTTTTTTCCTGCCAAAATTTCAAAATCTCTAATTCTTTGTCTGGTAAATTAAACATAAAAAAATATTTTTGTTAGTGCCTTTATCTTACAAAATTTTACTGTTTTTGGCAAGTAAAAACACAAAGATGCCAACTTTGGGCATCTCTTGGGACGATAACTATTATTAATTTCTACACATTTTCAAATTCATCTTGGTCGTTGATATCACTTGCCTGCGAGGCAGGTTCTTTTTCGTTTCGATTAAGCAGGTCCAACAATGTCTCACTTTGTGATAGACGCTCAAAATCTGGCAACTCAGTGGTGGAAGTTAAACCCAAATGACGAACAAAATCTAAGGTGACCTGATAAACCATGGTTTTTATTTTTTTATTAATTGCTTCTGCTACCAAACCACGGATCATTAAATTACGTAAAATTAAACTACAATTGACACCACGAATTTGTTCCAATTCCATTTTAGTAATTGGTCCGCGGTAAGCAATAATAGTCAGGGTTTCCAATTGTGGACGAGTCATCTCACCGGTTTGTTCTTCTTTTAAAAATTTTTCAACCGTGGCAGCCGCTTCGGGCGCGGTGGCCATTTGTACTTCATCAGCATTAAAAATAAGTTTTAAACCACGACTATCAATATTATATTCTTGTTTTAAAACCTCCAAAACAGTTTCCACTTCTGTTTTGGAGCGCTCAACCAAATCGGCTATTTTTTTTATAGTTAAGGGTTTGTTGGATAAAAACAACAGCGCTTCAATTTGTTTTTTTAGCATATTTTTTCAATAATAATTTCTTCAAACATTTCTTCTTGTGTGACTGTAACAGTCTTTTGTTTAACTAACTCCAAAACACTCAAAAATGTAACAATGATTTCTGTTTTACTTTTTGAATCACCAACCAATTCTTTAAAACGCAAACTGAGGCCGGCTAAGATTTTGGTACGAATATTTTCTATTTTTTCTTTAATCGAAATTGCTCGCAAAAGTGCGCGTCTTGGTAACCTGACAATGGGTTCTATTTCTTTTAAAACAGCTAAAAACATTTCTTTAAGTTTTTGGGTGGTGATGTTTTTGGGTGGATTAAAAATAATTTTTAAATCTAACGGAATTTTATCACGAAAAAACATCGTTTGTTGGGTGGCTAAAATAGCGGCCATTTTTTGCGATGCTTCATAATATTCACGATAAATTTTAAGTTGTTGCGCTAGATCAATACCATCATCTACAGATTCCAGATCCACATTCGGCAAGAGGGCTTTAGATTTGATTAACAACAGTTTGGCTGCCACCACTAAAAAATCCGCGAGTTCTTCAGAATTCTTTTCCTCCACCTGAGATAAATAATTCATAAACTGTTCGGCCACAGTGGAAATTGATAATTCGGTAATATCTAAATCTGCTTGCTCAATAAGTTGAAGCAATAGATCCAACGGACCTTCAAATTTTTCTAGTTTAACATTATAACCCATACTATTTTTTCTTTTTCACTACTGATTTTTTAATTTTCTTTGCCACACTAAAATTACCTGTCTTGGCACTTTCTAATTTTATAAAATCAGCTACGCCCATTTTTATACTTTCAGTAAATTCGCCGCTGGTAAAAATTATTGTGCCTTTTAAAGATTTATCTACAAAAACATTTAATTTGTACAAAGATCCAAAAGCGCCCATAGTACCGGGTTTAACTTTAAAGTGTACTTTCATGACCGCTTCTTTGGGAATTTCAACTTTGGTAATACGCGTGTCTTTGGTGGTCATAACCTGGGCCAACTTTTTTAAATCAATATTTTTATCCGCCGGCACCATGGCAATGGCGTAGGGTTTTTGACCGTGCTCCAAAGACTTGTTCATTTTAACCAATAAACTTTTGGCAATTGTATTGAGCTTAACTTTTAGGGTTGCTGCCGCATCATAAGCGGTAAAAACTTTTTTATGTTTGATTATTTCATATTTAACCTTGTTTTCGGTTAAAGTTTTAAGAAGTTTTTTAGCAATAGGCATATATTTATATAAAAATAAAATTTATTTTTTATGTCGAAAAGGTAATTTCATTTGTTGCCCCATCAATTTTTGAGTTTCTCTTTTGCCTTGACGGGTCAGTTTAATTTCTTTAATAAACCACTTATACTTGGTGCGCTCACCAAAACCAATTAAAAGATCTTTTTCTATTAAGCGTTCAATGCTTTGAGTGACAATTTTGGTCATCATTTCCACCTGGGGTTTTTTGTCTACATTATCATAAAATTTATTTAAGCGCCCACGCGAAATCTTGCCTCCACCAGCTGATGAATTGGCATTTAAACATTCCAAAAGAATAAATTTTTGGAGCGAAGATAGCCGCATATTTACAAATTTAAAAAGAAAATATAAAAAATTATCACACTCATAAAATTAATTATAGCACAGATTTAAAGGCAATAAAAACCAAAAAACACCCCTATCAAAGACAGGAGTGTTTTGGGCAAACAAAAGCTATGAATTCTTAATGAAATCCACGCGCATAATCGCCCAGCGTGTTTCCATAGACATAACCCCAGACATCCACATTAATAAATTTATTTTCTTTAGTTTTGATTTGCAAATACTGATGCGGGGAAACATACCACACCAAAGAATATTTTAATTTGATATCATCATCGCTGAACCAACCACTTTTCACCAGCAAAATACGCAATAAATAATTTAACACATGACAATGCAAAAAACCATTTTTATTCCACAACTTTTCTACATCAGTTTCAAAAATTTCATAAATTCTGCTATAAGTTTTAAGCCGCGAACCATAATACTTATCGATCAGTGTTTCATAGGCTAATCTTAAACATGCATCTTGGCTGGCTGTTCTTCTTAACTCCTCAATGACTTTTTCCATTTCCACTGGCAGTTTTTCTGGTATGGGTTGTTTTTTAAAAAAATTGGGAATCATTTTTATTTTTTAAAACTTACTAAAACTATTCTGCCTGCTGCGCCTCATCCCACAATTTTTTATAATGCTCTTGCAAAAAAGCCTCAATTTTTTCCGGATCATTGCTGGCCAAAACTTCTTTTTTGGCTTGAAAAAATTCATTAATTTTTTCCAAATTTTCTGATTTTTCCTGCACCAAAGGCAAAATAAAATCCAATTGTTCTTCACTTAAACTCTCAACTCTGTTGACTAACTCTTCTTTATCTACCATTGATAGAGTTGGGTGATTTAAAATTAAATCTTTTAATGCATTTATTTTATCTGACATATTTTTTAAATTAAATTTTTAAAATATTTTTATAAATTCTTTATCTATTTTATTATTGGAATATCGGGTCCAGCTGGTATATAACCACTTTCATACGAACCATATCCCAACAATGCTCTTTCTCTCTGAAAATCTCTAAATATTTGTTCCAAGTGGTTGTCTTCATCTTGGGGCAAACTTCTTGACATTTCTTTCATCTCCGCCAATATTCCAAACGGATCTTCATTTTCGGTATTAATTGGTTTTCCGCTTTCATCCACAAATTGTTTGGTGATTTCTGGCTTATGTGATTGAGTTGGTTCCATTGGTTTGATCGGTTTCATTTCTGATGTATTTTCTAAACCAAAAGCTGGCATAACAGCACATAGAAACATGGTTGCAATTAAAGACAGGTTGGTATATTTTCTCATATTATCCAAAACTTTTTTTGGATCTTTTTCTTTTTCTCCCCGTTCTGTTGTCCTAAAATTTAATTTCATATGTTTTTTGTTAATTATTAATATTAATATTTAATTCTTTCAATTGTTTCTCGCTTACCTCGCTTGGCGCGTCCATCAAAGGATCATGCGCGTCAGCAAGTAACGGAAAAGCGATCACTTCCCGAATCGATTTTTCACCCTGCAGAATTGAAAGCAAGCGGTCAAAGCCCGGCGCAATTCCACCGTGTGGTGGCACACCAAATTCAAAGGCTTTAAGCAAATGGGCAAACGATTCTTTATCTTTAGCTGTAAAACCGATCAAATCAAAAATTTTCCTTTGCAGATTGGCATCGTGAATTCTGATACTGCCGCCACCAACCTCCCAACCGTTTAAAACCAGATCATGCTGATAAGATTTCACCTTGCCTGGATCACTATCCAACAAAGGAATATCTTCCTCTTTAGGCGCGGTAAACATATGATGTGATGGTGCCCACTTATCCCCTGCTCCTTGAAAAAAATCTTCTGCAGTTTGTTCGGTAAAAAGTGGGAAATCAATTACCCAAGCAAAAGCCAATTCGTCTTTATCTTCTTTGTTTTTTCGAAGATCTGGCTTATCAACCCCATACTTTTCCATCACTTCTTTATGTTTCAATCGTGGCCAAGGCTCAAAAGTAAAATGTTTCTCGGGCCACAATTCTTTGACCATTTTTGTGAACATCTCTTCAGCCAGCTGTAAAATATCATCTTGTTTTACAAAAGACATCTCCATGTCAATCTGATAAAATTCTCCCGGGGAACGATCAGCTCTGGCATCTTCATCGCGAAAACATGGCGCAATCTGAAAATATTTCTCCATACCAGCCACCATGAGCATCTGTTTATATTGCTGTGGACTTTGTGGCAAAGCAAAAAACTTACCCAGATATTTTCTGGATGGCACCAAATAATCCCGCGCGCCCTCTGGCGTAGACTTGGAAAGAATTGGCGTTTGAATTTCCACAAATTCTTTATCATGTAGATAGTTACGCACAAAGTGCATCATCTTGGAACGCATCAACATATTGTTTTTCATACGTTCATGGCGTAAATCCAAATAGCGATATTTCAGGCGTAATTCTTCGCCTGCCTGCAGAGTTTCGTTTTCAATTTCAAATGGCGGCGTTTCCGCTTTGGATAAAACCGCAATCTTTTTGGCCAAGA
>Ga0209717_1000338_pt1 | contig 58890 bp, 50 predicted proteins | sample AD_UKC048_MetaG_FD_184418 | JGI IMG/M metagenome (GOLD analysis project Ga0209717, IMG submission 184418) | Active sludge microbial communities of municipal wastewater-treating anaerobic digesters from USA - AD_UKC048_MetaG (SPAdes) (version 2) | ecosystem: Engineered > Bioreactor > Anaerobic >...
ACTCATTCCTGTGAGAAGTGTTTTTACACCATTATATATATCTGAAAAATAACTCATAATTTCTAAAATTGAATTGTTAATCCAAGCAATACCATCAACGCCATTATAATCAAGTTCATTAAGTTTAACGGAAGCAAATATTTCCATTCCAATACCAGAAGTTGGTCAATTCTTAGTCTTGGGAATGTCCATCGGAACCACATCATTAAAAAGATGATAGCTAATGTTTTTATTAAGAACCAAAACACACCCAACAACGGAATATTTTCTGTTATTCCGAAAGGAGATAAATACGCTCCGAAGAAGACTGTTGTAGCGATGGAGGCGATGATAAACATATTGATGAATTCTGCCAAGAAGAAATAGGCAAACTTCATTCCCGAGTATTCGGTGTGGAAACCAGCACCCAATTCGGATTCAGCTTCAACTAAATCAAAAGGAGCTCTATTGGTTTCGGCAGTCCCAGCAATCATATAGATGCAAAAGGCGATTATGGCAGGGATATGTCCTTGAACAATAAGCCATCCGTCTTTTTGAACTTCGACAATTTGGGATAGTTGTAAAGAACCTGTCATTAAAACCATGGTCAACAGCGATAATCCAACCGATAATTCGTAGCTAATGGTTTGAACACCGCTTCGCATCGCACCAATTAAGGCAAATTTATTATTGCTACTCCAACCAGCCAATAAAATTCCGATTACTCCAATAGAGGAAATGGCGATTAAAAAGAAAATACCAATATTGATGTCAAAGGCTTGAAATTCTTCAGAAAAAGGGAAAAGCGACATCGCCATCAAGGCGGTTACGATAACAAAATAAGGAGCTAAATTGTATAAAAATTTGTCTGCTTTGATGGTTCCGGTCAACTCTTTCGAAACCAATTTCAAGGCATCGGCCATAGTTTGTAATAAACCTTGATACCCTACTCTGTTTGGACCCAAACGCAATTGAAACCAAGCGGCTACTCTTCTTTCGAGTAAAACCAAGTATAAACCGGCAACTGCAAAAAGGAGCAAGTAAACTACGGCTATCAAAGCCATTTCTACAATACTTGCTGTAGCTTCTGGCATAAGGCTAAAAAGCCATTCGTGAATATTTTTTGTAATGTTCATAAAAATAATTTTATCTGTCAATATCAGGAATTACAAGGTCTAATGTTGCCATCGTAGCTACTAAATCCCCAATTTTTCCACCTACGGCGATGTGATTTAATAAAGATAAATTAGAGAATCCTGGCGAACGGAATTTCATGCGATATGGATTTTTTGTTCCCGTGCTGACGATGTAAACGCCTAATTCTCCTCTGGCCGTTTCTACTTTTTGGTAAAATTCGCCTTCTGGTAATTTGATAACTGTGTTAGTTTTAGCAAAAAATTCTCCTTCAGGAATGTTGTCTATCAATTGTTCGATTATCGACAAGGATTCCCACATCTCTAGAATTCTAACTTGGTAACGGGCATAGGTATCGCCTTCGGTTTTCAAGATTTCATTGAATTTTACTTTGTCGTAAGCACTGTACGAATGGTGTTTTCTCACATCGCAAGAATAGCCAGAAGCACGACCTACAGGGCCAGAAGCTCCAAACGAAATCGCATCTTCTTTGGTTAAAATTCCAATGCCTTCCATCCTTTTTCGGAAAATGATATTGTTACTCAAAAGCAAATCGTATTCTGGAAGTTTGGTTTTGAAGTGAGCGATAAATTCTTTTGTTCTTTTTACAAAATTTGGGTGGATATCGAACATCAATCCTCCGGGAATGTTGTAGTTCATCGTTAAACGAGCGCCACAAGTTTCTTCGAAAATATCGTTTATCATTTCTCGGTCTCTAAAACCGTAGAAGTAGGTTGTCAAAGCACCAACGTCCATTCCCATAACGCCCCACCACAAAGTGTGAGAGGCAATTCGGGTCAATTCGGCAATGATGGTTCGAATGACTTTTACACGTTCTGGAATTTCCAATTGAAGAGCGTTTTCAACAGTAAGGCAAACGGCTTCGTTGTTGATATGGGAAGAAAGATAATCCATTCGGTCTGTCAAATGCACGATTTGCTGATAGCTATCGCGTTCACACATTTTTTCGATAGAGCGGTGGATGTAGCCTAAATCAGGTTCTACTCTTTTGATTATTTCACCATCAATAGTCAATAAAAGTCGCAAAACACCGTGAGTTGCTGGGTGTTGCGGCCCCATATTGATTTGGTATTCTTCGGATTTAAAGTTGTTTATTATGGGTGTTGTGTCCATAGTTCCTTATTTGATAATCATATTAATTTCATCTACATAATCTTTTCTCAACGGAAATCCATCCCATTCTTCGGTCAAGAAGAGTCTTTTCAAGTTAGGATGATTCGTAAATTGAATTCCGAAGAAATCAAAAACTTCTCGTTCGTGGAATTCAGCTGTACGCCAAATAGTGCAAACCGTATCGAATGTTGGATTTTCACGATCTTCGGTTTTCACTTTTACCACCAATTGATGTCTGTGAGTAGTAGATTCTAGATGATAAACAACACCTAATTCCTTGCCCCAATCCACACCGCTTAGACAAAACAAATAATCGAATTTGGTATCGGGATTGTTTTTTAATTGTGTCATTAATTGGTGAAGTTGTTCGGGTTGAACAGTGATATTTAAAAACTGGGATTTTTCTTCAGTGAATTCCAATCCGATAGCTATCGGATCGGGAATCCAACTGCTTATTAAGTTTTGTAATGCTTCGTTTGTCATAATTTTGGTATTATAGTCCTTCGTCAAACCCGTCGATAGGGAAAACTTTATTATTCATACTTTCTGTTTTGATTTTTGCCTGAAGCATCAACATTCCTTCTAATAAAGCTTCTGGACGAGGCGGACAACCTGGCACGTAAACATCCACAGGAATTACGTGGTCAGCTCCTTTTACGACAGAATACGAATTATAATAAAATGGACCACCAGAAATGGCGCAAGCTCCCATTGCAATTACGTATTTTGGTTCGGCCATTTGATCGTACAAACGACGTAAAACAGGTGCCATTTTGTTGACAATGGTTCCTGCAATGATAATTAAATCGGCTTGTCTTGGCGAAGGTCTCGCTACTTCGAATCCAAATCTTGAATAATCGTGACGAGCTGCTCCTGTTTGCATCATTTCGATGGCGCAACAGCTTGTTCCAAAATAAAGGGACCAAAGCGAGTTAGCCCGTCCCCAATTTATTATATCGTCTAATGAAGTGACCAATATATTTGCTCCATTACCTCCAGGAATTACTTTTCCTGGGAAATCTGCTGGAATTTCAGATGTGTTATTTACTCCCATTTTAATGCTCCTTTTTTCCAAGCGTAGGCTAAACCTAAACCTAATATTACTAAAAAGATGATAATTTCGACAAAAGCGACCATTCCAATTTCTTTGAAAACGACTGCCCAAGGTATCAAAAAGGCTACCTCGACATCAAAAACTAAGAATAGAATGGCGTACAAATAGTAGCCCACCTTAAACTGAACCCAAGTTGGTCCAATGGTGGTCATCCCGCTTTCATACGGTTCCCGTTTTTGTGTATTGTCTGATTTTGGTGAAATTAAATTAGAGAGAAAGTTGGCGCCGGCGACCAAGACTATTCCGGCTAATAAGAAAACTATAATTGCTTCTGAACCCATATTTATTAATTTTAATTTTATTTTATTGTGATAGGAGGCAAATTTAGATTATTTAATCTATTAATCCCATAGGGTAATAAATTTTTGCTATTAAATTTTATTTTTTATTTTACTTCATAGGTTTCACCCGAAAAGAATAAATCATCGGTTTTGGTAAAACTGGATTTGGATTTTACTTCAGCGGTTAGTGCATCTTCTCTTTCTTCTAAAGTAACATCATCAAAACTTCTAATCACACCAGTTGCTAAAGGATATTCCATTCGAACTAGCATATAATGTAAAGTAGGATCTTGTTCTTTGGCATTATGTACTAATAAATCTTCCTGTGTAATTCCGTTTTCGCCAATAGTAACTACTTCTAATTTTAGTCCTTTAAAAACCAAACCTTTGTCACGATTTTTTCCAAAAATCATTGGTTTACCGTGTTCCAAATAGATTTGTTTGTCTTCTTTTACGTCTTTATCGGTAATGTGATTGAAGCATCCATCATTAAAAATCACACAATTTTGTAATATTTCGATTAATGAAGTTCCTTTAAATTGTTGTGCTTCGATAAAAATTTGTCCCATTTCCTTAGGACTTCCACCTCCAATTCTTGCAAAAAATCGAGCTTGAGCACCTAATGCTAATTCACCAGGAGAAAAAGGAGGTTGGGTATTTCCGTAAGGAGAGGATTTTGTTTTTTGTCCAATTAATGAAGTAGGAGAGAACTGACCTTTGGTTAAACCATAAATTTCATTGTTGAAAAGTATAATATTCAAATCGATATTTCTACGCAATACGTGAATAAAATGATTGCCACCAATGGCCATTGCATCGCCATCACCAGTCGCAATCCAAACACTTAAATTAGGATTGGCCAGTTTTATTCCCGAAGCAATTCCGGGAGCTCTACCGTGAATACTATGAATTCCATACGTATCTAAATAATAAGGAAAACGGGATGAACAGCCAATACCTGAAACAAAGACAAAGTCTTCTCTAGCAACACCCATTTCTGGAAGTGCTTTTTGCATCGTGCGTAAAATCACGTAATCATCACAACCCGGGCACCATCTTACTTCTTGATCACTAGTAAAATCTTTAGCAGTATATTTTTTTTCTACAGTCGTTTCCATAATTATACTAGTTCTTTAAATTGTTGAATTAGATCATCGTTTGCAAATGGTAATCCTTGAATTTTGTTGAATTGTAAGAATTCAAATTCACTGTGTTTAATTTTTAAAATGCTGGCAAATTGTCCGCTGTTTAATTCGCAAACCACTATTTTTTTGAATTTGGATAAAATTGTTCCAGTATTTTTTGGCATTGGATTAATGTAGTTGAAATGAGCATAACCAATGTTTTTATGCCCTTGTTCATTCATTTGTTTCACCGCCGAATGCAAAGAACCATATGTTCCGCCCCAACCAATTACCAATAAATCGCCTTCAGTAGCAAATTCAGTTTCTAAGTCTGGAATATTGAATTTTACTCTTTCAATTTTCTCAGCTCTGATGGCAGTCATTTTCTCGTGGTTCATCGGTTCGTACGAAATATTTCCAGTAACAGCATCCTTTTCTAATCCACCAATTCGGTGTTCAAGTCCCGGAGTTCCTGGAATTGCCCAATTTCGAGCCAATGTTTTTTCGTCTCTATCATAAGGATGCCAGTTTTCTTTAACTTCTTTAATTCTATTGCTTTTTATTTCTGGCATTTCGGCAACGGTTTTAATTTTCCAAGGAGCAGATCCGTTTGCGATATATCCGTCAGTCAATAAAATAACGGGAGTCATATGTTCTAAAGCGATTCGGGCCGCTTCGTAAGCAAAGTTAAAACAGTTGGCAGGTGTGCTGGCAGCGATTACTATCACTGGGCTTTCACCATTTCGACCATACAAGGCTTGCAATAAATCCGATTGTTCTGTTTTTGTTGGTAAACCTGTTGAAGGACCACCACGTTGTACATCTACAATCACTAATGGCAATTCGGTCATTATCGCCAAACCAATAGCTTCTCCTTTCAAGGCTAATCCCGGTCCTGAAGTAGTGGTTATGGCTAAGTCACCGGCAAATGAAGCTCCAATTGCTGATGTTACACCTGCAATTTCGTCTTCGGCCTGAAAGGCTTTTACACCAAAATGTTTGTGTTTAGCTAATTCGTGTAGAATATCGGTAGCGGGAGTTATTGGATAAGAACCCAAGAATAATTCCAAACCAGATTTTTCGGCTGCTGCCAAAAATCCCCAAGCAGTTGCTGTGTTACCCATAATAATTCTATAGGTTCCAGCGGGCATTTTTGCTGGTGAAATAGTGTAAGAGTTAGGAATTAGTTCTAATGTTTCGGCAAAATAATATCCTGCCATTAAAACTTTAGTATTGGCTTCTACTAATGAAGGTTTAGCTTTGAATTTTTTATTAAAGAAATCGATGGTATAATCTGTTGAACGATTATACATCCAATAAATCATTCCCAGCGAAAACATATTTTTACTTCTCGAAATCGTTTTCGTATCTAGGCCAGCAACATCTTTCAAAGCTGTTTTTGTTAATGAAGTCATATCCACTTCAATAACTTTATAGTTTTCTAGGCTACCATCTTCTAGAGGGTTGGTGGTATATTCCGCTTTTTCTAAATTCTTTTTGTTAAAGGAATCGGTATCTACTATTAAGGTATGTCCTGGTTTCAAAGCATACAAATTCGTTTTCAAAGCGGCTGGATTCATAGCAACTAATAAATCGACGCTGTCTCCCGGAGTGCTGACTTCGACACTACCTATATGTACTTGAAATCCGGAAACTCCATACAAACTACCTTGTGGAGCTCTAATTTCAGAAGGATAATTAGGAAAAGTAGCAATGTCATTTCCAAACATCGCTGATGTATCAGTAAACTGAGTTCCTGTTAACTGCATTCCATCACCTGAATCACCCACGAATCGTATTACTACTGCTTCCAGTTTTTCGGGTTGTGGTTTTATTTTTGTTTCAATCATGATTAAAAGTTATTTCAATATTAATACAGTAAAGATAATAATTGATTGGTCAAATTTAATTTTAGAATATTTAATAAAATATGACGATTATCATATAAAAGTAATAAAAAGCCATTTAATTTTACAGGGAATTAAAAAATATATCACTTATGGCAATAATTATTACGGACGAGTGTATCAATTGTGATGCATGTATTTCAGAATGTCCAAACAACGCAATTTATGAACCAGACACTAAATGGTCGTATGCAGAAGGATCTGCTTTGAAGGGAATGGTAAAAAATCTTATTGGAGTAGAAATTGATGCAAATGAAGAGCACGATCCAATTTCTGATGAGTTTTTCTACATTGTAGCTGACAAATGTACAGAATGTAAAGGTTTCCACGACAAACCACAATGTGCTTCTGTTTGTCCTGTTGACTGTTGCATACTTGATGAGAATCACGTAGAAACAGAAGCTCAATTATTAGACAAAAAAGCTTGGTTACATAATGAGTAAATCATGGAGTTGAAAAAAAGCTAAAAAGCCATTTGGAATTTTAGCTTTTTTTGGCTCTTAAAATTAAATTCCGTCAAGTAATTTGTAGATTGAATGGTTCGTCACAAATTCGAGATGGTTTAAAAAACTTTATAAAAATGAAGAATAAAACTTTTAAAAAAGTAATTTGTGACGGTAATGAAGCAGTGGCTTTAATTGCTCACAAAACCAATGAAGTCTGTGCCATTTATCCTATTACGCCCTCTTCGCCAATGGGGGAACACGCCGAACTTTATAGCTCAAAAGGCAAAAAGAACATTTGGAACAATATTCCAAGAATTGTTGAAATGCAAAGTGAAGCGGGTGCTGCAGGAACTGTTCACGGGTCTTTACAAGCGGGTGCTCTAACTACAACGTTTACGGCCTCCCAAGGTTTGTTGTTAATGATACCTAATATGTATAAAATTGCTGGTGAATTATTGCCTTGCGTAATTCACGTTGCAGCCAGAACATTGGCTACACATGCACTCTCTATCTTTGGAGACCACTCCGATGTTATGGCTTGCCGACAAACAGGATTTTCTATGTTATTTGGAGGTTCTGTTCAAGAAGCACACGATTTTGCCTTAATTTCTCAGGTGGCAACACTTAAAACTAGAGTTCCTTTTATGAATATCTTTGATGGTTTTAGAACCTCACACGAAATTTCAAAAATCGACTCTATTCCTGATGAAATCATCTTAGCGATGATGCCAGAGGATAAAGTGACGGAACACAGACATAGAGGTTTAGATCCTGATCGTCCAGTTTTAAGAGGTACAACTCAAAATCCAGATGTATTCTTTCAAGCCAGAGAAGCGGCCAACAAATATTATGATGCTGTTCCTGCTGCCGTTCAAGAAGTAATGAATGAATTTGGCGAACTTACAGGTCGTCACTATAATTTGTTTGATTATATAGGACATCCTGAAGCCGAAAGAGTAATAATTATTATGGGTTCTGCCGAAGGTCCTGTAAAAGAAGCTCTTGAAGTAATGCTAGAAGAAGGCGAAAAAGTGGGTGTTATTTTAGTTCGTTTGTTTAGACCTTTCGCAATAGATGCTTTTGTCGATGCTTTACCAAAAACAGTTAAAAAAATTGCTGTTATGGATCGTACTAAAGAACCAGGAAGCATTGGAGATCCACTTTATTTAGACATTGTGACTGCACTTGTAGAAAGCGGAAGAGAAATGCCAATCGTGGTTGGAGGTCGTTACGGATTGTCATCCAAAGAATTTACTCCAGCAATGGTAAAAGGAATTTATGATGAATTGTTGAATAAAAAACCTAAAAATCACTTCACCATCGGAATCAATGATGATGTGACTTTCCACAGTTTGTATTATGATACCAATTTTGATTACAAAGGAAAAGCCATTAGCTGTATGTTCTATGGTTTAGGTTCAGATGGAACAGTTGGGGCCAATAAAAACTCCATCAAAATCATTGGTGAAACAACAGATAATTATGTTCAAGGCTATTTCGTTTATGACTCTAAAAAAGCGGGTGCTCAAACTATTTCGCACTTGCGTTTTGGTCCAGACCCAATAAATTCAAACTATTTAGTTGACAAAGCCGATTTTATCGCCAGTCATAAATTCAATTTTATTGAAAAATTCAATATGATTGCCGACTTGAAACACGGAGGAACTTTCTTGTTGAATTCCCCTTATTCTAAAGATGAAATTTGGGCTAGATTGCCTATCCAAATTCAACAAGGAATTATTGATAAAGAAGCTAAATTTTATGTAATTGATGCCACAAAAGTAGCATTCGAAGCCAGTCTCGGAAAAAGAGCGAATACGATTTTGCAAACATGCTTCTTCGCTATTTCGGGAATTTTGCCTAAAGAAGAAGCGATTGAAAAAATTAAAAACGCTATCGTAAAATCATATTCTCACAAAGGAGAAAAAGTGGTTAAAATGAACTTTAATGCGGTGGACAAAGCTTTAGAAAATTTACATCAAGTAGATTATCCAAAAGTAGCTACAAGCGAAAGACATTTAGCATCAGCTATGAAAAATGCCCCTGATGGTTTTGTTGCTGAAGTGTTAGAGAAAATTTTAGCTGGTTTTGGCGATGAGCTTCCGGTAAGTGCTTTCTCAATAGACGGAACTTTCCCAACAGGAACTTCACAATTCGAAAAAAGCGGTATTGCCGATTTTATTCCGGTTTGGGATGACGAAAATTTATGTACACAATGTAACAAATGTGTGGCTATTTGTCCTCACGCTGCCATTCGTTCTAAAGTGGTAACTAATGATGAATTAGCAAAATTCCCAGGTTCATTAAAAAGTGTTCCTGCCATTGGAAGACCATTTGCAAAAGAAAATGAATCTTATATTTTACAAGTTTCACCAGAAGATTGTACCGGTTGCGACCTTTGTGTAATGGTTTGTCCAGCAATTTCAAAAGAAAAAGAAAACTTCAGAGCCATCAATATGCACAAGAAAATTGAAGTGGATGTGGAAGAAAATGTGAATTGGGATCATTTTGTAAGTTTGCCTTACTACGATAGAACTGCGTTGCAAATCACGAATGTGAAAGGCTCTCAATTCTTAGAACCTTTGTTCGAATTCTCAGGTGCTTGTTCTGGTTGTGGCGAAACACCTTATATCAAGATGATTACTCAATTGTATGGTGATAGTATTATGATTGCCAATGCAACAGGATGTTCTTCTATCTATGGTGGAAATTTACCAACTACACCTTACAAAACCAATGAATTTGGTAGAGGTCCAGCTTGGGCTAACTCACTTTTCGAAGATAATGCTGAGTTTGGATTAGGTTTAAAATTAGGATTGTCCAAAAAACAAGAAATTGCAGTTGACTTATTAGTTTCATTAAAATTAGTAGTTGGAGAAGAACTAGTTGATGCTATTTTGAATAACACCGAAGAAACAGAAGCTTTGAAAAACGAAAAATTTGCTCAAATTGATAAACTTAATACCATTTTAGCTAGAATTGGAGATACTAATGCTGATGCTAAAAAATTAAGCCAATTGACGGAATACCTTCGTAAAAAAGCAGTTTGGATTTTTGGTGGAGACGGTTGGGCTTATGACATCGGATATGGTGGAGTTGATCACGTTTTATCAACAGGAGAAGACATCAATATTTTAGTAATGGATACTGAGGTGTATTCCAACACTGGTGGACAAGCCTCTAAATCGACTCCTCTTGGAGCAAGTGCTAAGTTTACTATTGGTGGTAAAAAAACAGGTAAAAAATCCCTTGCGCTTCAAGCCATTTCTTATGGAAATGTGTACGTAGCTCAAATTGCAATGGGAGCCAAAGACTTGCAATCGCTTAGAGCTATTGAAGAAGCAGCGGCTTATCCTGGCCCATCCTTAATTATTGCTTATTCTCATTGTGGAGAACACGGTTATGAATTGAAAAACGCTATCGATCAACAAGAAAAAGCTATTGATTCAGGGTATTGGCCATTGTTTAGATTTAACCCTATGGAAGCAAAAGGTAAAAAATTCAAATTAGATTCAAAAGCACCAAGTATTCCTTTGAAAGACTTTATGTATAACGAAGCTCGTTTTACTAGAGTTGTAAAAGAAAATGCTGAACTTGGAGCTGCATTGCTAAATCAAGCTCAAGAAGAAGTAGATTCTAAATGGGAAAGATTAGAACTGTACAGAGATTTGTAATAATTTATAACTGGCTATAAATCAGTATAAATAGTGAATTGAAAAAGCCTACTCGGGATGAAAATCTTGGGTAGGTTTTTTTTATTTGAATGATTTGAAACCTCAAAAAAGAGGGCAACATTATCAGTATCAATAAATTCTAAATTATCTCAATTCCAAATTAGTTTTTTCTGAATTTATAATCGTATTTTTGCATCGTTTTTGCAAACTATTCGCTTGCATTTTTTTACCAAACGACAACAACTACAACATCAATAAAATGAATCAAACGAAATATATTTTTGTTACAGGCGGAGTTACGTCTTCTTTAGGGAAGGGGATAATTGCGGCTTCATTGGCAAAATTATTGCAGGCTAGAGGATATCGAACGACCATCCAGAAGTTTGACCCTTACATCAACGTCGATCCAGGAACATTAAACCCTTATGAACACGGAGAATGTTATGTTACCGATGATGGAGCTGAAACCGACTTAGATTTAGGACATTACGAACGTTTCTTGAATGTGCCAACTTCACAGGCGAATAATGTGACCACAGGAAGAATTTATCTTTCGGTTATCGAAAAAGAACGAAGAGGAGAATTTCTTGGAAAAACGGTTCAAGTAGTTCCTCATATCACCAATGAGATTAAAGATAGAATGCAATTGCTTGGTAAATCTGGCGGTTTTGACATTGTAATTACCGAAATTGGTGGTACAGTTGGGGATATAGAATCTTTACCTTACATTGAATCGGTTCGTCAATTGGTTTGGGATTTGGGCGAACACAATGCTATTGTCATTCATTTAACGTTAGTTCCCTATTTGGCTGCAGCCGGAGAATTAAAAACAAAACCTACGCAGCACTCTGTTAAAACATTAATGGAAAGTGGTATCAAAGCCGATATTTTGGTTTGTAGAACCGAACACGAAATTTCAGATGATATTCGAAATAAATTGGCCTTGTTTTGCAATGTAAAAAGAGAAGCTGTTATTCAATCTATCGATGCTTCAACGATTTATGAAGTGCCGAATTTGATGCTTGAGGAAGGTCTTGATGTTGTAGCACTAAAAAAATTGGATTTACCTAAAAAAGCTGCTCCAGATTTAAGAAACTGGAACATTTTTTTACGAAGATTAAAAAATCCAAAGCACATCGTAAATATTGGATTAATTGGTAAATACGTTGAATTGCAAGATTCATACAAATCAATTTTAGAAGCTTTTATTCACGCAGGTGCATCAAATGAAACTAAAGTTAACGTGGTTTCTATTCACTCTGAATTTCTAGACGCTTCGGATGTAGCTGAGAAAATGTCGGGATTAGATGGAATTCTTGTAGCCCCAGGTTTTGGAGGAAGAGGAATTGAAGGAAAAATTGAAGCCGTTCGTTATGCTCGTGAAAATAAAATACCATTTTTAGGGATTTGTTTAGGAATGCAAATGGCAATTATCGAATACTCTAGAAATGTTTTGGGTTATGCCGATGCCAATTCAACCGAGATGAATCCAGATACGAAACATCCCGTTGTCAACTTGATGGAAGAACAAAAAAACATTACAGACAAAGGCGGAACAATGCGTCTTGGCGCTTGGAAATGTGATTTAAAACCAGATACATTGGCCTATAAAATATACGGACAAGCCACTATTTCTGAACGTCATCGTCATCGTTATGAATACAATAGTAGCTATGTAGCTATTTTAGAAAAAGCAGGATTAAAAGCCTCTGGTGTCAATCCAGAAACCGGTTTGGTCGAAATTGTAGAATTAGAAAATCATCCTTTTTTCATTGGAGTTCAATACCATCCAGAATATAAAAGTACTGTAGAAAACCCGCATCCACTTTTTGTAAATTTTGTGGCAGCAGTGGTTAAAGCAAAGAAAAAATAGGGTTCAGTAACAATTTTAAGTAAAATTGTACTAACTAAAGAATTAAATAATAAATTAACACATTCAAAACCCATCTTTTTGGGAGAGAATAAAAATTAAAAATGGAAGAAAAAAAAATAGACCTCAATTCGATTATTGGTTTCGTATTGATTTTTGGAATCTTGATTTGGATAATGTATAACAACAAGCCTTCGGAAGCAACAATTGCAGCCGAAAAAGCTAAGAAAGAATTAGTCGCTAAACAAAAAGCGAGTAAAGCAGTTGCTACACAAGCTGCAGCCACTCCAGTAGCAGTTGTGGCAGGTGATTCCACTCAATTGGTTCAGTTGCAAAAAACATTAGGCGGTTTTGCATATTCTGCAACGCTTCCATCTGCCAAAGAAGGTTTTACGACTGTCGAAAATGAAAAAGTAATTCTGAAAATCGCTAATAAAGGAGGTTATATTGTTGAAGCTACTTTGAAAAATTTGGAGAAATTCAAAAAAGGTTCTGGGCAATTGGTCGAATTGATTAAAAACAATAATGCCAATTTGAATATTCAATTGCAAACCAATGATAATCGTACTTTAAACACCAAAGACCTTTATTTTGAACCTACAATTACAAAAGTAGGAGCAGACCAAATCCTTTCGATGAAATTGAAGGCTGGAGCCAATGAATTTTTGGAATACAAATACATTTTGAAACCAAACGATTATATGATTGGTTTTGACCTTCGCTCTCAAGGATTGAATAAAGTGTTGAATACTGCTAAACCATTGGATTTAGAATGGAGTATGAAAACCTTCAGAAACGAGAAAAGTATTTCGTATGAAAACCGTTATACCGAAATTTATTTTGAACACGAAGACGGTAAAATTGATTATGTAGGTCAAGGACAGGATAAAGAAGAAAACGCTACTAAAGCTTCATTTGTAGCTTACAAACAACACTTTTTCTCTACCATTTTAATAACAGATAAACCTTTTGCTAATGCTAAATTAGTTTCTAATAATTTAGTTCACGATGAAACAATTGATACTGTTTACACCAAACAATTAAAAGCAAATGTTCCTTTGGCTTTCTCTAACGGAGAAATCGATTATAAAATGAACTGGTATTTTGGTCCATCAGATTATAAAACATTAAAGCATTATGATAAAAATCTAGAAAAAATTATTCCATTAGGTTGGGGAATTTTCGGATGGATTAATAAGTTTATTTTCATTCCGTTATTTGGATTTTTAACTTCTACTATTGGGCTTTCATTTGGAATTGCAATCATTATTTTTACCATTTTGATTAAAATTGCCATGTCTCCAATAACTTTTAAATCGTTCCTATCACAAGCGAAAATGAAAGTATTGCGACCAGAAATCACTGAATTGGGAGAAAAATTCAAAAAAGACCCAATGAAGAAACAGCAGGAAACGATGAAGTTGTACAACAAAGCGGGCGTAAATCCTATGGCAGGTTGTATTCCGGCCTTGATACAAATTCCGTTTATGTATGCTTCGTTTCAGTTTTTCCCATCGGCTTATGAGTTGAGACAAAAAGGATTCCTTTGGGCAGATGATTTATCCTCTTTTGATGCTGTGGTACAATTGCCGTTTCACATTCCGTTATACGGAGATCATATTAGTTTATTCCCAGTTTTGGCTTCTATTGCTATTTTCTTTTATATGAAAATGACTTCAGGAGATCAGCAAATGGCAGCTCCACAACAAGAAGGAATGCCTGATATGGCCAAAATGATGAAAATGATGATTTATATCTCGCCAATAATGATGTTGTTTTTCTTTAATAGTTATGGTGCGGGATTGAGTTTGTATAACTTTATTTCGAATTTGATTACTATTGGAATTATGATTGTAATCAAAAGATATTTTATTGATAGCGACAAAATTCACGCTCAAATTCAAGAAAATAAATTGAAAGAGCCTAAAAAACAAGGCAAGTTCCAACGAAAACTTCAAGAAGTGATGGAACAAGCCGAAGCCGAAAAAGCAAAAAAAGCTAAGAAATAGTTATAAAAAATCCCGAGCAATCGGGTTTCAAGAGGCTGCAGATCAAGTTAAAAAACACTTTCATGATATTGAAAATAGTTTATAAAAAATCCTGAGTGAAAGCTCAGGATTTTTTATGATGTTAAATCAAGATACTATTTCACTCCAATTGCTTCATAACCTCTTAAAAGAATCTTGTTTTTATTTTCTAAATTTTCTTTGGTTTTCCCTAAGATATTGATGATGTCAAATTGGATATTGCTTTTTCGTAAATTATAAAATGCTTCTGAATTCGTAACTTCTACAGACAGAATATAGTTTCGGTCTAATTTTAAAGTCTCAATATTGTTTTTTATCAAAGTTCCATTTATCATATAAATGACATCATTACTTTTGATTCTGGTAAATTCAGATTTGACTTGTTCCAAACTTATAAAATCATATTTTTTTGGATTTTTCGAACTAATATAAATTTGACCATAATATGGAACGCCATTTATTGAAGTGTTTTTTTTGATTACATTGATGGATTCAATATCATTTGGGTCAATATATTCTATCGTATTTGTGGCAACAAAGACTGAATCAATGAACATTGCTGGTTCTTCGGTTTTATTGCTTTGCCCAAAAATAAGTGTGGTAAGAAATAACAAGCATAAACTTAGAAATGTTTTCATTATTGAAGCGATAAGTTATTAATTTCCAATTTCTTGAATCACATCCGATTTATAAATATTAAAGCCTGACTTGTTTTCTTGTGCAATAATAAACATTGCTTTAGCCACTACTTCACTTTGAATGGGTTTGTACTTTTTTAGGTTTCCAATAAGTAAAAAGGAAAATAGTTTCATAAAAAACGCTCCAATTTTCTCGCCTAAACGAAATTCTTTGCGATCTCCTAGAAGGAGGGAAGGTTGTAATACAGCAACATTTTCGAATTCACAATTTTTAAGAAAATTTTCTATTTCTCCTTTGGTTTTCAAATAAAAATTACCAGAATTGGCATCAGCACCAAGAGAGGAAATAATCAAGAATTGTTTGACTTTATTTTGCAGTGCTAAAGAGGCAAACTGTTTTGGATATTCAAAATCTACTTTTCTGAATGCCTCTTGACTTCCAGCTTTTTTTATGGTTGTGCCAATGGTACAAAAGAAATCGTCTCCAACGACTAACTCTTTATATGTTTCTGGTTTATCAAAATCAATAATCTGTTGCTTTAATTTTGGATGTTGAATACCAGAATCTCTTTTCACGAAAGTGATGACTTTTTCATATTCAGTACTTTCTAAAAGAAGTTCTAAAAGCTGAGAGCCTATTAATCCAGTGCTTCCAATAATCAAAGCAGTTTTCATATATGTAAATTTTAATTTTTTATCGGTCATATATGGTATCGCCTTTTATTTATTGGTGTTTGTTTGCAACAAACTCTTTATTAGTGGCGATTTCACAATTACGATTTTTTGTTCTTTCCGAAATTGAATTTTACTTTTTCAACCACTTGCACTTTTGGAGCCGGTTTTTTGAAAGGTTTCTTTTTTGCCGCAGGTTTGGTTTTAGCAGGACTTTGGTCGCCTCTTGCTCTTTCTTCGTCTTTTGGTTTTGCTTTGAATTCGGGTCTTTCTGAAGCTCCTTCTTTAGTAGGAATTTCAGCTTTGTGTTTGGCCAAAACAGCTGTTGGATTCTTTGGGTTTTCTTTAGTTCCACGCAAATGAATTACCAATCCGTTTAGGAAATTGCGCAAGACTTGGTCGCCACATTCTACATAATTTTCGTGATTTTCGGCACGGAAAAAAGCACTCAATTCTGTTTTTGAAATTCTGAAATCTACTAATTCTAGTATTTCAACTATTTGGTCATCGCGGAGCATCAGTGCTACACGTAGTTTTTTGAAGATATCGTTGTTTGTCATAAGGCAGTTTGTTGTTTAGGATTTGCTTCGCCAGTTCGCTGACGCTCGTGTGTTGTTTGTGGTTTTGGAACTGTAAACTACGACCATAAACCATCAACTGTTAAAAAAGCCAAAGATAAGCATTTGCAAATCCATCTCGCCATAATTTTTCGTTATGCTGACCGCCTTTTACAATTTTCTTTTTGGTCAGTTTCTTGCATTCGCATCGTTTTTCAGAAACTAAATCGTCTATTTTGTTGAGGTCAGTAATCATATCGGCGTCGCCTTCATTATCACCACAAAGAAAATAAATTTTGGTTTTAAGCTTTGGAATTGTATTTGTTAATTCAATAATTTCCTTTCGGTTAAACCAAAACGAAGGTGAAAATATTCCCGCTTTCCCAAATACTTCTGGATATTTTAAAATCGCATAATAAGAAATTAATCCGCCGAGCGAACTTCCCATAATCCCGGTATTTTTTGCGTTGGTTTTTGTTCTGTATTTCGAATCGATAGATGGCTTGAGGGTTTTTACAATAAATTCTAGATAATTATCGGCATTTCCACCACCATATTTGGCATTTTTATAGGGAGTTAATTCGGCTATTCGTTTTTCGTTTCCGTGCTCAATGCCCACGACAATTACTTGTGCGTTAAGGCTGTCCAGTTTTTCGTCCACATTCCATTCGCCTACAAAAGAAGTTTTGGCATCAAAAAGATTTTGTGCATCGTGCATATAAATCACAGGATATTTCTTTTGGGTTGAATCGTAATTCTTGGGTAAATAAATCCAGATTTTCTTCGTGGTATGCAGCTGCGGTGCTTCAATAGTAAAAGTAGAAACCTGTTTTGAAGCGGTGTTTTGCTGTGCAAAAGTTTTACCTGTGGCAATAAAAAGAAGAATAAGTAATGTAAATCGTTGAATCATTGCTAAGTTTTGTGATTTGGATAAAAAACAATATTTTAGCTAAAAATAACAATTTTGATGCACACTTACGAAGAAAAAATCAGTTTACTTTTAGAAATGATAGCTTTTGCCACAATTGATGGTATTTTGCATAAAAAAGAATACGTTTTTTTGGCGATTGTTGCCAATGAGTTAAAGATTAGCAAAGCTGTTTTTAATGATTTATTTCATCAAGAATTGCCGCATATTGTTATAAAATCCGAATTTGAGCGCTTTCACCAGTTTTATCGTTTGGCTTTATTGATGCATTCCGACGGAGTTTTGCACCCCAAAGAAGAAGTGGCTATTCTGCAAATAGGAATCGATATGGGACTGAATCCAATTGTAACCGCTCGCATTCTAAAAATGATGAAAATGAAACAAAGCCCAATTATTGAAGCCGATATTTTATTGGAAATTTTTAAAGAGCAACATAATTAGAGATGATTTTTTTGGATTAATATGTAATCAATTATGATTCACCCAAATCAGTGCGGAAATATCATAACCAAGGTCTTTTGCGATTTTTAAATAGTCTTTTTTAATAGCTTCAGGCATTGTTTTTTCGCGAGATAACAACCACATATATTTGAGGTTTTTACCCACAACCAAAGCATATTTATACTCAGAATCGAGTGCCAGTATATTATATCCTGAATAAAAGGGTCCAAAAAAGGAAACTTTTAATCTTCCCTCAGTAGCATCACCTACAAACTTTGCTTTCCCTGTCGATGCTACACTTTTGTTTTTTATATAATTGTACCCTTTATTCACAACTTTAATACTACCATCATCGTTTAATGAATACTCGGCGGTGGTGTTATTTAAATTTTTTTCAAACACAAAATCAAGTCTTGCTATTTCGAACCAATTGCCTAAATATTTTTCTTTATCAAAACCCTGAATCGCTTTTGCTCCTTTTGGAATTGAACTGCACGAATTCAACGTAAACAAAGTTGCCGTGAGGAGTGCAGCACTTCCCCAAGCTAAAATTTCCTTTTTCATAATAGTAATATTGAATACCAAAGTTCACCATTATAAAACGGTAAATCAATACATTTTTGAATACTTTATGATTTTTGCTCCGCAAAGTCTCCGACTTTGAGGATGTGTTCATCAGTCTGTGACTGATATAAAAATTAAATAACTTACAACCAAAATCGGTTGAAAACCGAAAGTCACTACCTCAAAGTCGGTAGAGATTGCGGAGTTGGGGTTGCACAACAGCTAATGATGTTGTGTGTTCTTGTTGTTACCAGTTTGGATTTGCAAATTTTCTTTTTCGTTCTTCTACAGCATATTTTAAAGAGCATTCAATTTGTTTCTTAACATAATTTTTTATTGGAATGAGTTGCAATTGATTTTCACCTTTTACGATTATATCATGTATTCTATTCCAGTCAGCTGCTTCCAACTCACCAAAATTCACATCTCCATTATGAACTGTTCCGCCGTTTCCTCTCCAATAAATCTTTTCAAATGCCTTTACATCGGTATTAAGTGTTAAATATAAAAGCATATACTTTTCAAAACTTTCGTTTATAAAATGTCTCACTATATCAAATATAGCATTCATTTTATTCCTGTCGCCATTGTTTGTTGTTATAAAATTTGAAATAAATTCTTCCGCTTTTAGTTTTTGCGATTTGTTTAAATGATTGAAAAATATTGAAAGAGTATATTCGCCAATACCAAAATATGGATTTTTAGAGATTATTATTTCAACTAATTCTTCAACTAACTTTGTGTTATTTAAGTCCCATACGAATGTCAAATTGTTATGTTTGTCTCTATTTATAAAATCATCGTTTCCATAAAAAAGGGAAACGTATTCAACCATAAAATTTGGTTCAATTTCAACAATATTTTGCAAACCTTTTCTTTCGTAGTCAAAATGGTTACTTGTTTTGTCTTCGTATAAATAAGCATTACAAACTAAATCTAAATTGTCTTTTAATTTGTTTGTATATTTTTCAAAAAAATTATGTTGTAAAGAAATACGCAAATTATCATCAATATTCTTTTTGTTTACAATGATAAGTATCTCTTTAATTATTTCTTGGTTTATGCTTTCAAATTTTTCAAATGAATCAAAATGAAGGTAACATCTTTTATCAATTGATTGTATAGTATCTATTAGTTCATTTGATAATGTTTTATCTATAAATTCAACTGACAAACATTCAAAAAAAGTCAGTTGCCAAAATATTTTGTAATCATGATTCCAATTCTTTAATACGCTCCAAAGTTTTAAACAATAATTTTCAGAAGCAGTAATTAATTTAATTGGTTTATACAAAGGGTTTATTCCTAATGGATAATTTGCCAAAAAAATCTCTATTAATTTAAAGCCTAATTCTTCGTTTTTAATAAAATTTTCTTCAAATATTATGTTTAATGCTTCTTCTAAGCCCCAAGTATTATTCTCTTCAAGTGATAAAATATTTATAATTGCTTTAAAGAGGGTTTGGAAATCATTTTCATTTTTGAAAATAAAATATTCTCGAACATCTCTTTCTTTTAATCTTCTAAATTCATCTTGGTTTGCATAGTCATAATCTTGTTTGCCTCTATAGGAATTCCAGTCTAATTTTCTAAATATTTTATATTCATCACTATTAAAAATTGACTTGAGTTTTCTATAACCTTTATCCTCCATTTCTTCCCTGTCAAGCCAATAGACTAAGTCGTGTACATAATAACAATGTTTGAAATTATTTTTTTCTAGTTTGTTTTCTACAAATGGCAAAATATAGGATAAATCAAATAATAAAACCTCTTTGACAATTTCTCTAAAACTTGGTTGATAGTCCTTAATAACGTTAAATACTTTTTCAGGGTATTCTTCATAGCTATGAATTAACGTTTCCCAAATTTGCCTTCTGAAAGATTTTGTAGTCTCTGTGAAAGGGAGTGGATATCGATAATGCGTAAACGTATGATTTCTTCCACCTTTGAAAATTTGGAAGTAGTGACCTAAAAAAGTCTTTGATAATGCAAAATATGCTTCAACATAATGAAGTTCATTTGTACTAAATTTTTTAGTCAAAAAATTGAACAACTCAACTTGCCTTCTAAAATCATATTCTGAATCTTCATCATCAAATATTATTTTTTCTCTAATTCTTCTGATAAGCTCTGGTAAAGAAGTAGGGTCTTTCCGAACATATTCAAATGAAAGTTCAAGTGCAGAAATATAATTTTCGGAATAGAAGTTGAAAAAGTCAGTAAGATAAGATAGAGTTAAGTCCTTTTCATAAACAAAATCATTAGTTTGATATGTTGAATCATATAATGGATTAATTGGTTCTTGTTTTTCATTTATTTTATTGTAGAAATAAGTTAGAGTCTCATCTCTCTTATAAAACCAAAATATTTTAAAAAACTCCAAAACCTTATCTTCATCTGTGTATACAGAATTTAGATACAAATCTAAATCAGAATTTATTTGGTTAAATACATTTTCATAGCCAAAAGAATTATTTGCAGGAATTATTGTGTCTTTGAAACGGTGCTTCCAGTTTTCAAAATAATTGAATAATAATACTTTGAAAGACAAAAAATTATCTTTAATAAATACTTTATAAAAAAAGTATGTTGACATTATCTGCTCCGAAACTCTTACATGATTGTATTGTATTTCTACAAGTTCTTTTTTGTGAAGTTCTTCAATGGCTTCTTGAAATTCGTGATAATCAATTTCAAAATCCTTTAAAATATTTTGAACAAACTGCTTATTATCTCTTTCAATAGTATAAAAAAATGAAATAATTCCAAGTGTTTTAATTAGAATCTTATTTGAGAAAATATCAAAATCTTTAATAAAAGTTTGAAAATAGGAATCGTATAAATCTGAAATATCCCCTTGTAAAAATTCCCATTGTTTTTCTTGTGCTAATCGTGAACACATTACAGCAAGTCTTGCGTTGCCATCAGATAATTGAATAATTCTCTTTTGGTATTTATGGTTTAAAATTTTAAATGAATCACTACTAATTAATTGTGTAATTTCTTCATCTGTAAATTTCCCCAAAACTATTTTTTCAGGGTTTAACTCAAAGCATTCTTTTAATACATCCTCAAATGCATAATCACGAACTGTTAGAATTAGTTTTAATTTCCCTTTTCGTAATTCTCTAAAAACTCCTAAAATTTGTTTAAAGTTAGGCAATTGACGATTTGCATCGTCAACAAATAGAATGTAATTTTTATCTTGCTCTAAATTTATTTTTAAATCCTCCCAAATGTCTATATCTTTTTTAGAAACTGCAAATGCTCCAAAATCTTTATTTTTTATCAAAAATTGATTTACAACTTCTAATGCAAGTTTAGTTTTTCCAACACCTGGAAATCCAGAGATAACGATTAAATCATTTGTGTTAAGTGCATTTATTGTACTTTCTAATTCTATTTTTCTATTTAGAAATACATTATCAATTGGGGTAGACAATTTTCCTGCTTTGTTATTATATTCAAGAATAAAATTATCAAGAGGAAGTATTTGTCCAGTATCAAGAGGAATCCCTAGTACATCTTTGGCTAAAATGATATACTTAGAATAAATTTCAAGTGCTAGTAGGTCTAATCCGATTAATGTAATTCTTATCTTTTTATCATTAGCATATTTTACGATTTCAGTTTCCTCTTCAACGGTTATTCTTGAATTAAAACAAATTATTATTTTATGAACTTCATTAGCTGGGATTCCTGTTTTTGAGGGGTCTAAACATTTATCTATATCCTCTCTCATTTTTCCAACTATATTGTCCGCTTTTGTTGTAAATTCTACATAACTTAAACTTCCGTCATTACGTCTGAAAAATGTATCTGGTGTTCCTTTAACTGTTTTTTGTTTTCCAAATTGACTCCCAGTTCTATTAAAACTAGTAAATTCTTGTTCTCGAAATTTCAAGTATAAGTCACACAAATTTTGGAATGCAGCACTGTCAATTCCTAAAAGTTGTTGTTCTATAAGTTTTAATCTTCCTGTCATAGTTTATTATTAGTAAGTTATCTATTAGCATGACGAACAACTCGTTTATTAGCGAAATAAAACTTCGTATATAATCCCAAAAACAGGTAAATATGCCAAGGTTTGTTTCGTATTACTATATACCAAATATATAAAATTTATATTACAAAATTTTAAAGTATAAATAATTATTTTGCTCTAAAACAATTCCCTAACCCATAACACAAGATTGCAATGAAGTGCTGGACTTAGCTCCTGAAAAAAAACTTTGTACCTTTGCGACCTAGAAAATAAAAAAATGCGCATAGATATTATTACTGTTCTCCCAGAATTATTGCGAAGTCCGTTTGAGGCTTCGATGATGAAACGTGCCATCGACAAAGGAATTGTGGAAGTTCATTTTCATAATCTGCGAGATTACACAACCAACAAACAAAAAAGCGTCGATGATTATCCCTATGGCGGTGGTGCCGGAATGGTGATGAATATTCAGCCTATCGACGATTGCATCACACATTTGAAAAGCGAAAGAACCTACGACGAAATCATTTATATGTCACCCGACGGGGAAACTTTGAACCAAAAAATGGCCAACACGATGTCGATGTACGAGAATATCATCATTCTTTGTGGACATTATAAAGGAGTTGATCAACGGGTTCGTGACCATTTTATCACTAAAGAAATTTCGATTGGCGATTATGTTTTGAGTGGTGGAGAATTGGGAGCATTAGTTTTATGCGATGCTTTAATACGATTGATTCCAGGAGTTTTGAGCGATGAAACCTCGGCTTTGACCGATAGTTTTCAGGATAATTTATTGTCGGGTCCCATCTACACAAGACCTGCCGATTACAAAGGTTGGAAAGTTCCCGAAGTTCTCACCAGCGGAAATTTTGCCAAAATCGACAAATGGCGCGAGGATATGGCGTATGAACATACTAAGAATAGACGACCGGATTTGCTCGAAGAAAGTTAAATGTTAGGAGAAAAAAAGTTAAGCGTTTTATTTGAAAAAAAATTCATAACTCATAACTCATAACTCATAACTTTTTTTTACATTTGCACCCTCATTAGACCAACCTCTGGCGAAAACCGTGAATGTTGCTCTTTTTAAAACCATAAATATAAAATAAAATGGCAGATTTATTGAAATTCGTTCAAGACGAATTTGTAACAAGAAAAGATTTCCCTGTATTCGGAGCTGGAGATACAATCACAGTTTTCTATGAAATTAAAGAGGGTGAAAAAACAAGAACACAGTTTTTTAAAGGTGTTGTTATTCAAAGAAGAGGTTCTGGAAATACAGAAACTTTTACTATTCGTAAAATGTCAGGTGCAATTGGAGTAGAGCGTATCTTCCCAGTAAACTTGCCAGCTTTGCAAAAAATTGAAATTAACAAAAAAGGTCACGTACGTAGAGCTAGAATTTACTACTTCAGAGAACTTACTGGTAAAAAAGCTAAGATTAGAGATAAAAGAAGATAGTTTACTATCACTTTATTATAAAACTCCCAATTTGTTTGGGAGTTTTTTTTTGATAAAAACAGCCCTTTTGTTATAAAAATTGTTCCACCTACTTTTGGAGGAATATCCTGTATTTTCATTTAGACAAAAAAAGAAGCCGATTTTTAATATTTCGCTTTCAGCTAATTAAAAAATCATAATTCCATAATTTTTCAAACTAAATCAGGGTGTTTTCCGATTTACGAAAACGTTTTTCTTACATTTGTATCCCAAAATAAATATTAAAAAAATTTTTATTAAAATGTCAACGAAATCTAAAATTTTTTACACGCTTACAGACGAGGCACCTTTATTGGCTACTTATTCATTTTTACCAATTGTTCAAGCATTTACAGCAACTTCTAATATTGAAATTGAAACTAGAGATATTTCTCTTGCGGGAAGAATTTTGTCTAACTTTCCTGAGTTTTTGAAAGAAGACCAAAAAGTAGCAGATGCTTTATCAGAATTAGGTCAATTAGCCAACACTCCGGAAGCCAACATCATTAAATTACCTAATGTTTCCGCATCGGTGCCACAATTAAAAACGGCTATTGCAGAATTACAATCTCACGGTTATGCGGTTCCGAATTTTCCTGATGAACCAGCTAACGAGAATGAAGTAGTTATTAAAGGTAAATATTCTAAAGTTTTAGGATCGGCTGTGAATCCAGTTTTACGTGAAGGAAACTCGGATCGTAGAGCGCCAAAAGCAATAAAAAATTATGCCAAAGCAAACCCACATTCAATGGGAACTTGGTCATCAGAATCAAAAACAAAAGTGGCTTCGATGGAAACTGGCGATTTTTACGGAAGTGAAAAAACAGTCACAGTCGCAGAAGCTACAGATGTAAAAATAGAATTCATTTCGAAAGACGGTTCTACTACTGTTTTGAAAGCGAGCACTCCACTAAAAGCTGGCGAAATCATTGACAGTTCAGTAATGCACTTGAACGCTTTGAAAAGTTTTGTTGCCAAAACTATCAAAGAAGCCAAAGAACAAAACCTATTGCTTTCGGTACACCTGAAAGCCACAATGATGAAAGTATCGGATCCAATTATTTTTGGAGCCATTGTAGAAGTTTATTTTGCAGCAGTTTTCGAAAAATACGCTGCCTTATTTGATGAATTAAACGTTGATACTAGAAACGGTTTGGGTGATGTGTATGCAAAAATTGCAGGACATCCAATGCAGGCTGAAGTAGAAGCAGCCATAAACCAAGCTATCGAAAACGGTCCAGCGTTGGCAATGGTTAATTCAGATAAAGGAATTACCAATCTTCAAGTTCCATCGGATGTAATTGTAGATGCTTCAATGCCAGCGATGATTCGTACTTCGGGACAAATGTTCAATAAAGACGGAAAACAACAAGATACTATCGCCATAATTCCAGACAGATGTTATTCAGGAATTTATACCGCTACCATCGATTTTTGTAAAAAACACGGAGCATTCGACCCTACAACTATGGGAAGTGTTCCAAATGTAGGTTTGATGGCGCAAAAAGCAGAAGAATATGGTTCGCATGATAAAACTTTCCAAATAAAGGCAGACGGAGTTGTTCGTGTTGTTGATGTTAATGGAAACGTTTTAATGGAACAAGCTGTCGAAGCTAAGGACATTTTCAGAATGTGTCAGGTAAAAGATGCTCCAATTCAAGACTGGGTAAAACTAGCCGTAAACAGAGCGCGTTTATCTAATACTCCAGCTGTATTTTGGTTGGACGAAAATAGAGCTCACGACAGAGCATTAATTGTGAAAGTGACTCAATATTTAAAAGATTACGATACAACGGGTCTAGATATTAGAATTCTAAATCCTATTGAAGCTACAAACTTTACATTGGAAAGAATCGTAAAAGGATTGGATACCATTTCAGTATCTGGTAACGTTTTACGGGATTATTTAACCGATTTATTTCCAATTCTGGAAGTTGGAACTTCTGCCAAAATGTTATCTATCGTTCCGTTAATGAATGGAGGTGGATTGTTTGAAACTGGCGCGGGAGGATCAGCTCCAAAACACGTTCAGCAATTTTTAGAAGAAGGTTATTTACGTTGGGATTCACTTGGAGAATTTTTGGCTTTGGGAGCTTCATTAGAATATATCGGACAAACTTTAAACAATTCAAAAGCGATTGTTCTTGCTGAAACTTTAGATGTGGCTACAGAAAAATTCTTGGCCAATGATAAATCTCCAGCACGTAAAGTGGGACAAATAGACAACCGTGGTTCTCATTTTTACTTGGCTATGTATTGGGCAGAAGCTTTGGGAGCACAAGACAAAGACGCTGAATTAAAAGCGATATTCGCTCCAATTGCCACTGAATTTTTCGCAAACGAAGCCAAAATTAATGCCGAATTAATAGGTTCACAAGGAAAACCACAAGATATTGGCGGATATTACCAACCCAATCCAGAATTGACTACTAAAGCAATGCGTCCAAGCGAAACATTCAATTCGATATTGGCAAAAATCGCTTAATACAAAATACTGCATTTATTTATATCTATAAGACAACTGGAAACAGTTGTCTTTTTTTATATATTTGAAAAGCAAACCATCAAAAAACGAATCTATTTTTCATAAAAAGATTGATATAAGTTACTATTATTTCAATACCATTTACAAAATGAACACTAAAGAAACCATAACAGTCGAAACTTTTGTCAAAGTTCCAATCGCAAAAGTTTGGGAGTTCTGGACAAAACCCGAACACATAACCCAATGGAATAACGCTTCTGAGGATTGGCAAACCACTCGTGCCGAAAATGATTTGCAAATTGGTGGCAAATTTCTTTCGAGAATGGAAGCCAAAGACGGTAGTTTTGGTTTTGATTTTGAAGGAATTTACGATGAAGTTTTAACAAACGAAAAAATAAGTTTTACTCTTTTGGACGATAGAAAAGTAACCATCACATTTTTACAAACCGACAACGGAGTACTAATCACTGAAACTTTTGAAGCAGAAACAGAGAATACGCTTGAATTGCAAAAGTTCGGTTGGCAAGCAATTTTAAATAATTTCAAAAATTACGTTGAAAAATAAATGTTAAGTAAAATGAAAAACGCAATTTATCCTTGTTTGTGGTTTGATGGCAATGCCAAAGAAGCTGCGGAATTTTATTGCTCCATTTTCGACCATTCTAAAATAGTAGATGACAATCCAATGGTGGTGCGTTTTGAAATTGAAGGCAAATTAATAATGGGTTTAAACGGTGGTCCAATGTTTAAAATAAATCCGTCGATTTCCCTATTTGTCATTTGCGAAACCAATGAAGAAATAGAAACTATCTGGAACAAACTTATTGAAGGCGGAAATATAATGATGCCATTAGACGAATATCCTTGGAGCAAAAAATATGGCTTTGTTGCGGATAAATTTGGTGTTTGCTGGCAGCTAATGTTAGGCAAAGTTCCACCAAACGGGCAAAAAATAATGCCTTGTTTACTATTCGTTGGAGAGCAATACGGTAAAGCACAACAAGCAATTAAACAATATATTTCTATCTTTCCTAATTCAGAAATAGTAGATTTGTCAATTGATGAATCCGAAGATGTACAACAAGCGGGAAGTTTAAAATTTGGTAATTTTACATTACAAAATCAATTATTTGCCGCGATGGATGGTTTTGGTGAACACCAATTTCAGTTTAATGAAGGTGTTTCCTTCGTTGTAGAATGCGACACTCAAACAGAAATTGACAATTATTGGACAAAATTGACCGAAGGAGGAAGCGAAAGTCAATGTGGCTGGCTCAAAGACAGGTTTGGTGTTTCTTGGCAAATTGTACCAAGTATTTTAGGAGAATTAGTGTCCGATCCAGAAAAAGCCCCAAGAGTAGTTCAAGCCTTTATGAAAATGAAAAAATTCGATATCGAAACCTTATTAAATGCCTAAAATCAACTACAGTGAAAACAACTTTCAAAGATATTGACGAATATATTGCCATTCAAATTCCCGAAGTTCAAATTCTTTTAGAGCAAATGCGGCAAACTATAAAAAAAGCAGCTCCCGAAGCCGAAGAAGTCATTAGTTACAATATGCCAGCTTTCAAATATCACGGCATGTTGGTGTATTTTGCTGCTTACAAAAATCATATTGGTTTTTATGCCACACCTACTGGACATTCAGAATTTGAAAAAGAGTTATCTGTTTACAAACAAGGTAAAGGTTCGGTTCAATTTCCATTAGCACAAGTTTTGCCATTAGATTTAATATCGCGAATAGTACAATTTAGAGTGAATGAGAATTTGAAAAAGAAATCACTATAACATTCATTATCAATCAAATTTAAAAGACAAACAAAAACGGTTGTCTTTTTTTATTTACAAAACTTTAACATTTGTTGAAAATAAAGTCACTTTAAATTAACGAAATTTGCGAATTGAAATTTTAGTATGAATTCAAATAAAATTGTCTATTTTTTTCTGTTTTTTTTAACGACACTTTCGACTTTCTCGCAGGAAAATATAGATTCAGCCAAGCAAAAATACACCATCAGCGGAACTATTTCTGATTCCAGCAATAACGAAACCTTAATTGGTGTAAATGTCTCTATTTTGGAACTAAAAACGGGCGTGACTACCAATGAATATGGGTTTTATTCGATAACATTGCCCAAAGGAAATTATACTTTGCAAATCGCTTATTTAGGTTTTCAAACCATTGAAAAGAAAATAGAATTATCACAAAACACCAAAAATAATTTCAAACTTCAAAGTGCTGAACAACAACTAAGAGAAGTTGTGGTTAGCAGCAACAAAAAGAGCACCAACATCAAAACTCCCGAGATGAGTGTAAACAAACTCTCAATGGCAACTGTCAAAAAAATGCCTGTGGTTTTGGGTGAAGCTGATATTTTAAAATCTATTTTATTGCTTCCTGGCGTTACTAGTGCTGGCGAAGGACAATCAGGTTTTAATGTTCGAGGTGGTGGAGCTGACCAGAATTTAGTTTTATTGGATGAAGCAACCATTTTCAATTCCTCACACGTTTTTGGTTTTTTCTCCGTGTTCAATCCCGATTCCATCAAGGATTTAAAATTATATAAAGGAGGAATTCCAGCACGTTATGGCGGACGAGCGTCTTCGGTTTTAGATATTTATCAAAAAGAAGGAAACAGTAATTCCTTTCATATGAACGGTGGAGTTGGTTTAATTTCCAGTCGTTTATTGGCCGAAGGTCCGATTGTAAAAGACAAGGGATCTTTTATTGTTGCAGCTCGAACTTCTTATGCACACTTGTTTCTAAAGTTGTCTGACAACGAAAATTCCGCTTCTTTTTATGATTTAAACGCCAAATTAAATTACAAATTGAACGACAACAACAGCTTATATGTTTCTAGTTATTTTGGCAGGGATTTTTTTAATATCAGCAAAGAATTCGAAAATACCTATGGAAACAGCACTTTCAATCTTAGGTGGAATCACTTATTTTCAGAAAGACTTTTTTCTAATTTTTCGGCCATATTTAGTGATTACTATTATGGTTTAACGCTTTCGTCTGTTGGATTTGATTGGCAATCGAGCATTAAAAACTTCAATTTAAAATACGATTTAAAATACTATTTGAATGACAAAATAAAATTGGATTTTGGTGTGAGCTCTATTTATTACAAATTCAACCCCGGAACCATTAAACCAATTGATGAAAATTCCAGTATCAATTTCAGTCAATTAGACAAAAAAAATGCTTTCGAGCCTTCTGTTTATGTAGAAGCTGAACATCAAGCTAACCCAAAATTATCCTTTTTATATGGTTTACGTTTTAGTATGTTTTATCGATTAGGCGCTTCTACAGTCAATTTATACCAAGATAATCAAGCAGTAACTTATAATGACCAACTCAAAATTTACGAAAAAGGAGTTCCTATTGGAACCAAAACCTACGGTTATAATGAGGTAATTACTTCCTTTTCAAATCTGGAGCCCCGTTTTTCTACCTCTTATGTTTTAGACGAAAAAGCTTCGGTAAAAGCAAGTTACAATCGAATGGTGCAATACTTACAATTGGTTTCGAACACCGCATCGCCAACTCCGCTGGATATTTGGACGCCAAGCGATCAATACATTCAACCTCAAATTGCCGATCAAGTGGCTGTGGGTTATTTTAGAAATTTTAAAGACGATATGTATTCTATGGAAATCGAAAGTTTTTACAAAAAAGTAAAAAACCGAATTGATTACATAGATGGTGCCGACTTAATTGCCAATAATGCTATTGAACAAGTGATACTTAATGGACAATTAAGAGCGTATGGAGTAGAATTTATGCTCCGTAAAAACTTTGGAAAACTCAATGGATGGATTGCCTATACTTTATCCAATTCAGAACAACAAACACCAGGAAGAACACCAATCGAATCCGGAATCAACAACGGAAATTGGTACAAATCAGGCTATCATAAATTACATAATTTAGCAGTAACGGCTAATTATAGTTGGAATCCAAAATGGTCATTTGGAGGTAATTTTATTTTACAATCGGGCCAACCAGTTACGTTTCCGAATGGTCAATACCAATACCAAGGACTCGTGATACCTAGTTATGGAGGGAGAAACGAAGACAACTTACCTTTGTATCATCACTTAGATTTATCGGCGACTTATGTTCCCAAGCCCGACAAAAGAAAAGGCTGGCAAGGCGAATGGGTATTTAGTATTTACAATATTTACAATCGAAAAAATGCCGCTTCCATCAGCTTTAGAGAGAATCAAACATCAGGCTCGAATGAAGCAGTTAAATTATCCATTTTTGGAGCAGTTCCATCTGTAAGTTATAATTTCAAATTCTAAAATCATGAACATTACTAAATATATATCTCTAGTCATTATCACACTATTTTTCATAAGTTGTGAGGAAGTTATTGACGTTGATTTGAATACTGCAACACCTCGATTGGTTATTGATGCCGCCATCAATTGGCAAAAAGGAACTACTGGAGCAGAACAAAAAATTATTTTATCTACCACAACCGATTTTTATAGCAATGTAATTCCAAAAATATCAGGTGCAACTGTTTCAATAAAAAGCGGGGAGAATTTAAATTACACATTTTCAGAAATTCCAAATACAGGTGAGTACGTTTGCAATAATTTCAAACCAATTCTTGGTGAAACATACACATTGACCGTCATCTACAAAGGTGAAACTTACACTGCAACCGAAACCATGCAATCCGTGACTCCAATTGAATCCATTATGCAAAAAAACAACGGTGGTTTTTCTGGAAAAGATTATGAAATTGAAGTTTTATTCCAAGATTTAGTAGCTAAAAATTTCTACATGGTAAAATTCTTTCCAGACATTTACAAGGCACCAAGTTATAGTATTACAAGAGATGAATACACCAACGGAAATCTAAAATCTTGGCAGTTTAGCGACGAAGATTTAAAACAAGGAACTAAAATTGCCATAACACATTACGGAGTTTCTGAATCGTATTACAATTATATGAATAAAATTATTTCCATATCCAGTAGTTCTGGCGGCGGTAGTCCATTTCAAACTCCTCCAGCAACCGTCAGAGGCAATATTGTGAATCAAACCAATATCAACAATTTTGCGCTAGGCTTTTTCTCCATAAGCGAAGTCGATGTTAGAGATTATGTCATTCAATAAGAAGCTAATCCAGCCATTCATTACAAGTCCTCGCAAAAACAACTGTTTTTCTAAGCCCCAAAAGGAGCTTCCGCTGGTCGCTCTTTTGGAGCAAGAAAAACTAGTTATTTATGCTCCGGGCTTTTCATTACTGTCTGGGCTATTGATGGAAGATTTACAAATTTAGATTTTAGATTTTTCATACATTTACAAAAAATCTGAATTCAGTTCTGCAATCTACAATCTAAACCCTACAATCAAAATGTCCTCACACCATATCGTTCGCAATGACCAAGAACCAGCATTAATTATTGCCAACGGTGCTTCCTGTAACATCGAATTATTGGGACAATTACTCGAATGGTCGCCATTAGTTATTGTGTTAGATTCGGCAATGGAACGCGTTTTAGATTTGGGCATCAAAGTAGATGTCTTGCTGGGTGATTTCGACCGTGGATTCGACCCGAATTATTACAAGGAAAAACAATATCCACTAGAAATCGTTCACACCCCAGACCAAAACAAAACCGATTTAGAGAAAGCATTCGATTATCTTATCGAAAGAAAAATTCCAGCAGTCAATGTGGTTTGGGCCACTGGAAAACGTGCCGATCACACAATAACCAATATCACTAACATAACTCGTTATCGAGATTTAATAAAAATTGTGGTGTTAGACGATCATTCCAAAGTGTTTTTGTTACCCAAAAAATTCGAGAAATGGTATCCTGCTAATACTACAATTTCTCTTATTCCAATAGGTCAAGTTACAGGAATTCATTCCAAGAATTTATTTTATCCATTGCAAAATGACAGTCTAACTATTGGTTACAGAACCGGTAGCAGCAATCACGTTGCTGAGGATGGATTGGTAGTAATAGAGCACGACCAAGGTGATTTATTGCTGATGGAATGTTGGGATTAGTCTTGACAATGGAGTTTTCAGACCGCAGATTTCAATTTTCTGCAACCTGCCATCTGTAACCTGCAACCTAATATCACTATAAATCAACTATCTTTGCATCGAAATAAAGAAAATGAAATTGAAACCAATTGTAGAAAAAACGAATTTACATCCCAGAAATCAACACCGATTAGGATATAATTTCACAGCATTAATTGCCGCTTGCCCTGAACTACAACAGTTTGTTTCTGCAAATAAATTCAATCCCGAAACTTCGGAAGAAACCATTGATTTTAGTAATCCACAAGCCGTAAAAGCACTCAACAAAGCCTTGTTGATTGCCAATTATGACATCCAGAATTGGGATATTCCGGAAAATTATCTTTGTCCACCCATTCCCGGTCGTGTAGATTACATTCATTACATCGCTGATTTATTGGCTTCCAACAACAACGGCATCATTCCCGAAGGCGAAAATGTGCAAGTGTTGGATATTGGAATTGGGGCTAATTGTATTTATCCAATTTTAGGAAATTCAGTTTACGGTTGGTCTTTCGTTGGAACTGAAATCGACGAAAAAGCCATTCAAAACTGCAAAAAAATCATCGAAGCAAATCCTAAATTGATCGATTTTATCAGTCTCCAATTGCAAACCGAATCGCGTTTTATTTTCAAGAACATCATCACACCCGAAGACCGATTTTCGCTCACGATTTGCAATCCACCGTTTCATAATTCTCAAGACGAAGCGACAAAAGCCTCCATCCGGAAAGTCAACAACCTCGAAAATACTAGGACAAATAAACCCGTTTTAAACTTTGGAGGACAAAACGCAGAATTATGGTGCGAAGGTGGCGAACTCGGATTCATCACTCAAATGATTTTCGAAAGTGCCAAATACCCAATGCAATGTCTTTGGTTTACGACTTTGGTTTCCAAAAAAGAGAATCTTTCCAGTTTATACAAAACCCTGAACAAAGTAAATGTTGTCGAAATAAAAACAATTGATATGGCTCAAGGTCAAAAAACGAGTAGAATTTTGGCTTGGACTTTTCAAACGGAAGCACAACAGAAGAAATGGAAGTTTGAAGAATAGTGAACTAACTTTTCGATTATAATCTTTGTCTCAAAACATATACCTTTTGTCACGCTGAAAGCGGCTCAACTCAAGAGAGCAATATTATTGAGACGCTTCCAGCGTAACAAATAGTAAGAAAAAATTTTAAAACTATTTCCCTAAGCTCTACAATCCCGAAAGCTTTCGAGACAGACTTTTTGAAGTGTAGTAAACCTTGAAAAATACTGAAAACTTTAAGTTTTGTTTAAATTATTTATCAAAAAATCCTTTGTATTTTTACCTAACAGAAAAGTAAAACTACAAGCTATGAAAACTACTTTACCTATTTTTCTCCTTTTTATTTTTTCGCAAATAATCTCAAGCCAAATTACTATTGATTCCACAAAAAAAGAATATACTTCTTTAGAAGAGGCGCTCAAAAATCCTGAAAAAGTATATAACTTAAATTTAAGTAACCAAAATGTTTCAATACCCAAAGAGGCTTGGGCAAAATTTATTAATCTAGAAACACTAAGTTTTAAAAATGATCATTTAAAGGTTATTCCACAGGAAATAGGTTATTTAAAGAACCTAAAATCCCTAGATTTGAGTGGAAATGATTTTATTTCTTTACCCAAGTCTTTCAAAGAATTAAGCAATCTTGAAGAGCTTTATTTAAATGATGAGAAATTTTTGGTGTTTGAAAAGAACAATCAAATACTTAATTTACCCAAAAATTTAAAGATATTACATCTCGAAAATGACAATTTAAACAACCTACCTAAAGAAGTCTATGAATTGAAAAAATTAGAAAGCCTGTTTTTAAATAATAACGATTTTATTGAAGTTCCAAAAGATTTAGATGGACTGAAAAATCTAAAACAACTTGATTTTCACAACAACAAAATTCCAGTTCAATTACAAGATCCTCAATACTTAAATCAAAATTTTGGGTTTAAAATAATTTTTTAAACTAATAAAGAATTATGTCTAATGCTTCGCAATCCCGAAAGCTTTCGGGATTGCGAAGCATTTCTACTTTTCCCTAAATAATCGATTTTTATGCGCTCTATCCATGTTGCCTGCCTGTCGGAAGACAGGTTTGCGTTCCACATTTAAATCACTATTTGCAATAAACTTTGTAACTTTACCCTTAAAAGACACTATTTTATGGCAACTAACAAAACAAAAAACTTATCTTCTGAAGATGCAGATGCGCTGCTAAAAATCTTAAAAAGCCGTTTTGAAAAAAACACAAACCGCCATAAAAATTTGGATTGGGAACTAATACAAAACAAATTGAAAGTCCTGCCTATAAAACTCTGGTCTTTAAATGAAATGGAACAATCAGGAGGCGAACCAGATGTTGTAGGCTACGATTCTATGACTGATGAATATCTTTTTTACGATTGCGTAGCCGAAAGCCCTAAAGAACGTAGAAGCCTTTGTTATGATAGAAAAGCTTTAGAGGCAAGAAAAGAAAACAAACCAAAAGACAACGTAATTGATGTAACTACTTCTATGGGAATTACGCTTTTAACCGAAGAGGAATATTATGATTTGCAAAAACTAGGCGAATTCGATACAAAAACATCAAGTTGGATTGCAACTCCATCTGATATTAGAGAATTGGGAGGGGCTATTTTTGCTGATTTTCGTTATGGAAAAGTTTTCATTTACCACAACGGTGCTGAATCTTATTATGCTGCTAGAGGTTTTAGAGGTGCATTAAGAGTGTGATAAACTATTTCTTATGCTACTAAAATACCCGCTCTTTCCGTATCATCTGTGTTCCATTTTTAATCTGCATTGCCAATAATCTTTGTAACTTTGCCATTCCGAATCTTTAGTAAATGAAATTCCAAGTTGTATCCGATTACCAGCCCAAAGGCGACCAACCACAAGCTATTGAAAAATTAACCCAAGGTATTGAGGCAGGCGAACGCTATCAAACTTTGTTAGGTGTAACGGGTTCTGGGAAAACGTTTACTGTCGCCAATGTCATTGAAGAAGTGCAAAAACCAACCTTGATTTTGGCACACAACAAAACCTTGGCGGCGCAGTTGTATTCAGAATTCAAGCAATTTTTCCCGAATAATGCGGTGGAATATTTTGTTTCTTATTACGATTATTATCAGCCGGAAGCTTTTATGCCGGTTTCGGGAGTCTTTATCGAAAAGGATTTGTCCATTAATGAAGAATTGGAAAAAATGCGTTTGAGTACCACTTCTTCGCTGCTTTCTGGACGAAGAGATATTATCGTCGTGGCTTCGGTTTCTTGTATTTATGGTATTGGAAACCCGGTAGAATTTCAGAAGAATGTGATTGCGATTGAGAAAAACCAAGTCATTTCAAGAACCAAATTATTACACACTTTAGTTCAGAGTTTATATTCCAGAACCGAAGCCGATTTTAATCCGGGTAATTTTAGAATCAAAGGAGACACACTCGAAGTTTATCCAAGTTATGCTGATGATGCTTACCGAATTCATTTTTTTGGAGACGAAATTGAAGAAATCGAAAGCTTCGATTTAAAATCATCCAAAGTCATCGAGCGAATGGAACAACTCACGATTTATCCCGCAAATATGTTTGTGACGTCGCCGGATACATTACAAAGTGCGATTTGGGAAATCCAACAAGATTTGGTGAAACAAGTCGATTATTTCAAGGAAACTGGCAAACATCTGGAAGCAAAACGACTCGAAGAACGCACCAATTTCGATTTAGAAATGATTCGAGAACTTGGATATTGTTCCGGAATCGAAAATTATTCCCGTTATCTTGACGGACGTGAAGCCGGCACAAGACCGTTTTGTTTATTAGATTATTTTCCAAAAGATTATTTGATGGTTGTTGACGAAAGTCACGTCACGCTTTCGCAAGTTCACGCGATGTATGGAGGCGACCGCAGTAGAAAAGAAAACTTGGTCGAATATGGTTTTAGACTTCCCGCGGCTATGGACAACCGTCCGTTGAAATTTGAGGAATTTGAAGCAATGCAAAATCAGGTGATTTATGTTTCAGCAACACCAGCCGATTATGAATTACAAAAATGCGACGGCGTTTACATAGAACAAGTGATTCGTCCAACAGGATTATTGGATCCAATTATTGAAATTCGTCCAAGTCTAAATCAAATTGATGATCTTATCGAAGAAATTCAAACCCGAGCCGAAATCGATGAACGTGTTTTGGTCACTACATTAACCAAAAGAATGGCGGAAGAATTGGCAAAATATCTGGACAAAGTTTCCATTCGTTGCCGTTATATTCATTCCGATGTGGATACTTTGGAACGCATTGAAATTATGCAAGACTTGAGAAAAGGATTGTTCGATGTGTTGATTGGTGTGAATTTACTTCGAGAAGGATTGGATTTACCCGAAGTTTCGCTTGTTGCCATTCTCGATGCCGACAAGGAAGGGTTTTTGAGAAGTCACCGTTCGCTTACGCAAACCATAGGGCGTGCAGCGAGAAACCTGAATGGAAAAGCGATAATGTATGCTGACAAAATCACAGCAAGTATGCAAAAAACAATTGACGAAACCAATTACCGCAGAACGAAGCAAATCAATTTTAATACCGAAAACAATCAAGTTCCACAGGCTTTAAACAAAAAAATAGAAAGCGCTTTTACCAAAAATCCTTTGGTTGATTATGAATTGGGTTATATTCCTTCAATCGCAGCGGAGTCTATCACAGAATATCTTTCGAAACCTGAAATCGAAAAACGGATTCGTGAAAAACGAAAAGCTATGGAAAAAGCCGCAAAAGAATTAGATTTTATGCAAGCTGCAAAACTCCGCGATGACATTAAAGCATTGCAGGAACAATTGGCATAACTTTCTAAAATTGGATACTAAGCTGTAAATCAGTATATTTGCTCTATATTTCCCTGTTTTTTTAAAATTAAATTTTGAAAATTGTGTAATTTTAAATACGTTTCTAAAAAAAAAATAGTTAAGTTTATCTATTGAATATATAAATATAATTGGTCCCAAGCCTTTTAAACCTATTAAACCTACTAAATGAAAACTGAAAAGAGCTGGACTAATTTCACAAATTGGTTTGCTATAAGACCCCGAACATCTGGTTTTTTGGTGTTCATAATACTTAGTATTGCTGTTATTTCCGTGAGTTTCCTTCGCAATCATATAGAGAGAGAAGACGAACGTTACGAAATGAACCTCATTTTATCAGACGCTCATCAAAAAATTGAGCAATCTTTAAAAAACTGTTATACTACTACTGTTTCTTTAGCTTTGACGCTTAATGACGATGGCATTCCTCAAAATTTTGATACGATAAGTAAAAAACTTATAAAATCAAATCCTCTGGTTAGTGCCGTGCAATTAGTTCCGAATGGAATTATTAAATACATCTACCCTATGAAAGGGAATGAGGCAGCGATGGATTTCAATATTTTAGAATTACCAAACCTTAAAAAAGAGGCACTAAAATCTATTGAAACACAGAAAATATTTTTTGCTGGGCCACTTCAACTGAAACAAGGAGGAATTGGTATTGTAGGCAGACTTCCTATTTACCATAAAAATAATTTTTGGGGGTTCTCAGCAGTAGTTATAAAACTAGATACTTTATTAGAGACCTGTGGTATTACCTCTTTTAATCATTCCCGATATTATTTTCAAATTTCAAAAAAAGATCCCCAAACAGCCAAAGAACATTTTTTTCTCCCTTTAAAAAGAGATTTCTCTAAAAGTTATTTCCTATCGAAATCTATTTCTGATAGTGACTGGAAAATCTATTTAATTGCAAAAAAAGCATATACAGTTTACCCACAAATTTTATTAAGAGGCATTTTTGGATTAATTATAGCGATGTTGTTTGGGATTTTAACGGCCAAATTATTGAAGAAACCAGAAGAATTAGGTTTTTTATTAAAAGAACAAGAAGCAAAACTCTTAAAAAATGAATTGAAGTTTAAGACCATTTTTGACCAAGCTACTATAGGTTTTGTAATTATTGAGGCTGAAACTGGCGATTTTATTGAGGCAAATTGCAAATATTGTGAAATGTTGGGCTTTACTTTAGATGAGATAAAAGAAAAAGGAGTGAAGAGCATTACGCATCCCGACGATGTTGAAAAAACATTAAAAAACATTAAAAAACTTAATGAAGGAAAGATTTCAGAGTATGTTTCAGAAAAAAGAACGCTTACTAAGAACGGAAATTATATTTGGGTCAATTTGACCGTTTCGCCTATTTTGGAAACTACTGATAAACCAACAACTCTCATCGCTTTTATTCAAGATATAACTAAAACTAAAGCTACAGAGGCGTTAATCAAAAAAAGTCAATCACGGTTTAAATCCCTTATTGATACTATTGACGGGATTGTTTGGGAATATGATCTTGAAACTATGACTTCTACTTTTGTTAGTAAAAAAATAGAACACCTTTTAGGGTATTCAGTAGAAGACTTTTTGGAAATCCCTAATTTTTGGGAAGACCATATCCATCCTGAAGATCGTGAATATGCTATTTCATTATCTGCCAGAGAAAATAAAAACTACACAAATCACGTCTACGAATACCGCATGATTTCAAAAAACGGGAAGGTAATATGGATAAGAGACATTATGAATTATGTTTTTGAAGATGGAAAACCTGTAATTTCAAGAGGAATTATGATTGATATTACCATAATGAAAGAGGCAGAAAACGATTTGAATAATTCCTTACAATTAGTTACCGAGCAGAATAAAAGACTTTTAAATTTTTCCTATATTGTTTCTCATAACTTGAGATCACATACCAGTAACATTGAGTCTATTCTCTATTTAATTGAATCGGCAGAATCAGAAGACGAACGAAATGAGATGATGCAGTTACTGAAATCTGTTTCCAATTCATTGGACGAAACGATGAAACACCTGAACGAAGTTGTGAATATAAATACAAATATCAACTTGGTTACAAAACCATTAATTTTGAATAATTATGTCAATAAAGCAAAAGATATCCTGTCTGAGCAGATACAATTAAACGATGTTAACTTTATCACAAACATTCCAGACGATGCAGTCATAAACTATAATTCAGCATATCTTGAGAGTATTATTTATAACCTAATCTCGAATGCGATTCGGTACAAACATGACGAAAGGAAACTATTAATGTCTATAAATCTTTACAAAGAAAACGATAAAGATGTTCTCGAATTCACAGATAACGGAATAGGAATAGACTTAGAACGGAATGGGGACAAGATTTTTGGTATGTACAAAACCTTTAGTGATAATGTCGATGCTAGAGGAATTGGGCTGTTTATTACAAAAAATCAAGTAGATGCGATGGGCGGAACCATAACTGTAGATAGTAAACTCAATGTAGGATCAACATTTAAAATCTATATCAAATGAACAAAAAAATAATCTGGATTATAGACGATGATGCAATTTACCAAACCATCATCAATAAATTGATTCAAAAATCGGGAGTGTTTTCGACACATTCTTCTTTTATGAATGGGAAAGAGGCTATAACTACATTAAATACTATTTTAGAAATTCACGAAGAATTTATTCCAGATATTATTTTGTTGGACATCAATATGCCAGTTATGGATGGTTGGGAATTTATGGAAGAAATCAAAAGAATTAAATCTAAAATCAACAAGCAAATTATCATTTATATCGTAAGTTCCTCCATTGCCATTGAAGACAGAAACAAATCGAAAACCTTCACGGATATTATTGGTTACATTCCCAAACCTATTTCTGTAGAAGATTTAATAGCCATCGTTCAAAGTGATGAAAATTCAGCGGGGAATTAATACTGGGTTTTTAAAAATTAAGTTTTTAAAGATTATTGATTTTTTTATTTTTATTTTAATTGCAATAAATTATCCCTAATTTAGTGCAATTAAAATTTCGATGATATGAAAACGAAAATTGGAATTCTATACTCTACTGTAGATGGACAAACCCTGAAAATTTGCAACCTTATTAAAGAAGTTTTAGAAGAAAAAGGGAATACTGTAGAACTTTTCTCGATTGATGATTTCCAAGGAAACTTAGCCGATTTCGAAAAGTTTGTGATAGGAGCAAGCATTCGCTACGGAAAACACAATCCAAAAATAATCGAATTCATAAACCAAAATAAATCAGCACTCGATAAAATAGAAAATGCCTTTTTTTCAGTCAATCTTGTGGCACGAAAACCAGAAAAAGCAAGTCCGGAAACCAATCCTTATTATATCAAATTCCTTGAAACTATCCAATGGATTCCCAAAACATCTGCTGTTTTTGCCGGAAAGTTGGACTACCAAAAATACCCTTTTACTGATAGATTGATGATTCAATTGATTATGTGGATGACAAAAGGTCCCACAAATTCTAAAACAAAAATTGAATACACCGATTGGGATAAAGTCAGAGAATTTGCAGTTTTAGTAAATAATAGTTAACGTTTTGTCAATTTTTTTGTCCGTTTTTACTTTTTTGTGGGACTTTAAAAAAAATTGTACTACTTTTGAAATCTAAACTAAATTTGAGTAGGACAAAAATTAAGATCGCTTTTGTTTAAATAAATATCTGCCTAAATTCATCATTTAACATGAGCAAACCACTAAATTGGTACTTAAGGAGACATCCTATTTTGTACAAAATTAGATATCGATTAGTCTCTAAAACTGTATCTCCAAGTGAGATTAAAGATTTCTGTTACAATGATATCAATACAAAAAGTAGTATTCCAAAATTATTTTTTAAAATAAATAATTTAATATTTAGTGGGAAAAGTAAAGAATTAAGCGACTTTGAAAAAGCAAAAATAATTTCCATTTGGCTCAGAAACAACATCAAAGGCGGTCCAGGATTAGGAAAATCATCGACAACGGCTTTACTAAAAATGATGAATGGGGAAGGTGGTGTTTGTAGTGATATTTCCCAAATTTTTTCTAATTTTTGTGTTATAAACGATTTAAAAGTCAAAGAATGGGGTTTGAAAAGCCTATCCACTGACTCTCGAGTTTCTGGAGGACATTCCTTTAATGAAGTCTATTGTACCGAATTTCAGAAATGGATAATGATCGATGTTGCAAAGTCAATTTTTTTATATAACTCCAACAATAAAGTTCCTTTATCTACTCTCGAATACATCCAATTGAAGGAAGAAAATAAAGAAATTATCATTGCAAGTATAGTTACAAATGAAGCTGTAATCGATGACAACTCAAGCCAAATATATTTGCTTTCAAATTCTTCTCCTTTTGTCATAACCAATTATGACAATAAAATTTATGATTATGTATTTGATAAATTGGATTTTTTCCCCGAATCGATTCTTCATGGAATACTAATTCTCATTGGCAAAGGGTATAAATTTGAGTTCCCCAAGAAAAATTAAATACAAATTTATCTTTTGAAGTTGTATATTGGGCATTTATCAATCGAAAAACTCATCTTTAATTAACTTTTCATTGCACAATCATTCGGATTTGTATCTTTGTTGAAAATACAATCTCATGCAAAATATAATAGACCGCTTTATAAGCTACGTCATCATTGACACCGAATCAGATTCAAGTTCAGAAACTACTCCGAGCACCCCAAAACAATGGGACTTAGCGAACAAATTAGTCGAAGAACTAAAAACAATAGGAATGAAGGACGTTACCATAGACGACAAAGCCTACATAATGGCCACTTTGCCTTCAAATGTGAATCACGAAGTTCCAACAATAGGTTTTATTTCACATTTTGACACTACACCCGATTTTACTGGAGCCAACATAAAACCTCAAATTGTTCCCAATTATGATGGTGGTGACATTATTTTGAATGCAGAACAAAATATTGTTTTATCTCCTAAATATTTCAAGGATTTGCTACAATACAAAGGACAAACCTTAATTACTACCGACGGAACCACACTTCTTGGGGCAGATGACAAAGCTGGAATCACCGAAATTGTTACTGCAATGGAATTTCTTATTAAAAACCCAGAAGTCAAACACGGAAAAATTAGAGTGGGTTTTACTCCTGACGAAGAAATTGGTCGTGGGGCACATCATTTTGATGTAGAAAAATTTGGCTGCGATTGGGCTTATACTATGGATGGAAGCCAAGTTGGGGAGTTGGAATACGAAAATTTTAATGCGGCTGGTGCCAAAATCATATTTAAAGGAAAAAGCGTTCATCCGGGTTATGCCAAGGGCAAAATGATCAATTCAATGCTTATCGCCAATGACTTCATCAAAGAATTACCAAAAGGTGAAACACCACAAGAGACAAGGGGTTACGAAGGATTTTTTCATGTTCATCATTTAATAGGAAGTATCGAAGAAACTGTTTTGGAACTTATCATTCGAGACCATAGCAAGAAAAAGTTCGAAAAACGTAAAGAATTAATTGAAAAAACAACAAAGAAATTCAATAAGAAATTTGCCAAACAATTTGGAGAAGATATTGTAATTGCAGAAGTAAAAGACCAATATTACAATATGAAAGAAAAGGTTTTGCCAGTAAAACATATCGTAGATATAGCCGAAAAAGCGATGAAAGATTTAGGTATTAAACCTCTAATAAAACCTATTCGTGGCGGAACAGATGGTTGTCAATTGTCGTACAAAGGATTACCTTGCCCGAATATTTTTGCTGGTGGTCATAACTTTCACGGAAAATACGAATATGTTCCCGTAGAAAGTATGCAAAAAGCAGTTGAAGTCATTGTGAAAATTGCCGAAATAACCGCTCATCCTATTGCAAAATAAAGTTTAAAAAAATCAATAGATTTATTAAAAGACCATCATTTGATGGTTTTTTTTTGATAATTATTTATGGAAAACCTTAACATTGGCGGATTGTTTTAATGATTATATTTGTTAACGATACATTTACAAGTAATTTACATTTTAAAAATATAATATTATGAAAGAAAAGGAAGAAACTAACGAAATTACCTCAGAAACACCTGAAGTAGTAACACCCAAACCTAGAAAACCTAGAACAATCAAACCAACTAAGGACGTAGAGCCAGCAATTGAAATTCCAACAACTGAAGAAAATCAAGAAGTAGTAATTACAGAAGAAACCATTTTTCTTATTGATGAAGAACCAAAAAAGGATAAGAAAAAGAAAAAGAAAAACAACAAGATAAAAGAAAAAGAGAAAGACAAAGCGAAAAAAGCTAAGGCGAAAGCCAAAAAGGCAAAAAAAGCGAAAAAAGATAAAGCGAAAAAAGCCAAACTAAAAGCTAAGGCTAAAGAGAAAAAAGCAAAAGCAAAATCTAAAAAAGCAAAGAAAAACAAAAAGAATAAAAAGAAATAATCGAATTGTTTTGAAAGTAAAAATCCCAAATTCCAATGCTAAAATTGGAATTTGGGATTTTTTATAGTGGTACTTTTTCTATTTTTTGGACAAAGCAGCACTCATTTCCATAGAAATGGCAGAACGCTCCATTTTTAATTTTCCAGCCATTGTTTCGATAACAACGGTTGTTTCAGCAACCTCAGCAATTTTTCCGTGAAGTCCACTTTTTGTTATGATTTTATCACCTACTTTCAAGGCACTTTCAAATTCTTTTTCTTGTTTGGCTCTTTTTTGTTGTGGTCTAATCATAAAGAAATAGATGACCACAAACATTAATAAAAACGGTGCAAATTGAGTTAATTGTTCCATAATTTTAAATTCTTTTTTGTTATTTGATTATTATTTTTGTTTTGAGATTTACATTAATCCACGTCCCACTTTTTGGATTCTATTGTCGGTTTGAAGTTCTTTGACCAAATTGTCTAAAATTCCGTTGATAAAAATACTGCTTTTTGGTGTAGAATACTCTTTGGCCAATTCTAAATATTCATTCAACGTCACTTTTACTGGAATCGATGGGAATTTTAAGAATTCACAAATCGCCATTTTCAGGATAATAGTGTCAATTTCGGCAATTCTTTCGCTGTCCCAATTGGGTGTTTTATCAACATATTCTTTGGCCAATACGGATTCGTTCAAGACTGTTTTTCGAAATAAATCTTTAACAAAATCGCGGTCTTCGTTGTCTTTGAATAATTTTGGCACCCTAAAATTGCCTTCTTCAACTGGTTTTATTGCCTTCAATTGTTTGATGATTTCAGTATTTACAACAGGAATATCATCAATCCAAGTCAGTTTATTGTCTTCGAGATAGTCGTATAATTTTTCGTTTGGAACAATTACATCCTGAAACAAATTGACAATAAATTCCTTGTCTTCTTCGAATGTGTTGACCGCATTGCTCATATATTTTGCATACAATTTGCTTTGCTTTATATCGTTAAGAAGGATTAAAATATAGTCATCATTCAATGTCCAATTGTCGATTTTACGAGTTTCAAGAGCAATACTCAACGAATTATTTTCGGCAAGTATCTGAAAAATAGCGTTTTTAATAAACTTTTCGTTGGGTTTACGTTCTTGCGGAGTGGCAAGATGTTTTTGACTGGATTTGTGCAAAAAATCGGTTTCTTTTTTGCAAATTTCAATCAATGAGGAAAGCATTATAAGGTATAAATCCTGAATAGCGTCAATACTATAAAAAAGGAATTTTTCTTCTTTTTCTAGATTATCTGACCCATTTTGATGCATTGCATATATGGATTGCATAACCTTAACGCGAATATGTCTTCTGTTTACCACCTTGTAAGAACTTTTTTAAATTAGTTTGCAAAAATAAGAATTTCATTTTTTAAAACAGAATTAAACCTGAAAAATATCTAATTTTCATATTACCTTTGGAATTCCTAAGAATAAAAAATCCAGATGAAAGAATTACTCTATTTAAATAAATATTTTGTCAAATATAAATACAGCTTTTTATTAGGCATCATTATTACTATTGTGGCACAAATATTTTCTTTATTTACACCCAAATTAATAAGCCATTCCTTTACAATAATTGAAGAATTTGCCAAAGACAAATCAGTAACCAAAAATGTTATTCAGCAAGAACTGATTTCGAATATTTTATTGATAATTGCTACCACAATAGTCGCTGGTTTCCTCACTTTTTTGATGCGCCAAACGCTAATCGTAATGTCACGCCACATCGAATTCGATTTGAAAAACGAAGTATTCCGTCAATACGAAAACTTATCCCAGAATTTCTACAAGCAAAACCGAACTGGCGACTTGATGAACCGCATCAGCGAAGATGTTTCGAAAGTGCGAATGTATGTTGGCCCAGCCGTAATGTACACCATAAACACCGTTATTCGGTTTGCCATTGTAATCGTATATATGTTTAATGTTTCACCACTGCTCACGTTGTACACCTTGCTACCACTGCCTATTTTGTCGTATGCGATATTCAAAATAAGTTCCGAAATCAATAAAAGGAGTACTATTTTCCAACAATATTTATCGAAAGTTTCGAGTTTTACTCAGGAAATATTCTCTGGAATTAGAGTGATCAAAGCCTATTCATTAGAAGACCAACATCAAAATAATATGATCGAATTGTCTGATGAAAGCAAAAACAAAAGTTTGAGTTTGGCTAAAATTCAAGCTTTATTCGGTCCGTTAATGTTGGCTCTTATTGGAATAAGCAACTTGGTTGTGATTTATTTTGGAGGTTTAATGTACATCAACGGAACCATAAAAAGTATTGGTACCATCGCCGAATTTATCTTGTATGTAAATATGCTGACTTGGCCTGTGGCATCCTTGGGTTGGGTTTCGTCTATGGTTCAAGAGGCCGAGGCTTCTCAAAAACGAATCAACGAATTTCTAAAAATTGTACCAGAAATTCAAAATAAAAATCCCGAAAAATCAATAATTGACGGAGCTATTTCTTTCGAAAATGTGAGCTACACTTATGAAGATACTAATATTACCGCTTTGCAAAATGTATCTTTCAAAGTTCACGAAGGCGAAACATTGGCGATTTTAGGAAAAACAGGTTCTGGAAAATCGACTATAATTTCCCTGATTTCTCGCTTGTATGATGTAACCGAAGGTCAAATTACGATTGACGAAAAAGAAATTAGCAAAGTGAATTTATTCGATTTGAGAAACAACATCGGAATTGTACCCCAAGATGCTTTTTTGTTTTCGGATACGATTAAAAACAATATCAAATTTGGTAAAGAAGATGCTACCGATGAAGAAGTAGAAGCTGCTGCAAAAAGTGCGGTTGTACACGACAATATCATTGGTTTCAACAAGCAATACGAGACCATTCTTGGCGAAAGAGGCATTACACTTTCAGGCGGTCAAAAACAACGGGTTTCTATTGCTAGGGCTATCATTAAAAGTCCAAAAATTTTATTGTTTGACGATTGTTTATCAGCCGTTGACACCGAAACAGAAGAAGCTATTTTGAATAATCTGCAGGAAATTTGCAAAGACAAAACTACTATAATTGTAAGTCATAGGGTTTCCTCGGCAAAAAATGCCGATCGAATTATCATCCTTGACGAAGGACGCATCATTGAGCAAGGTTCTCATAATCAATTAATAAATCAGGAAGGCTATTATGCTGCCTTGTATTTGAAACAACTTTCTGAAAAAGAATTGCAATAATTGTTGTGTATTACAACTTTTTTGTTCACTTTTGGATACTGTTTAGCAACATTAAATTGACAGAAGGATTATGAGAGAAAATGATATGTTAGAAAAAGAAGAGATTTTTTCTAAAGTTTTAAGAGCTGGAAGAAGAACTTATTTCTTTGATGTAAGAGCTACAAAAGCTGATGATTATTATATTACGATTACCGAAAGCAAGAAATTTACTGAAGCTGATGGTTCATTTCATTTCAAAAAACACAAAATATATCTGTACAAAGAGGATTTCGCCGCTTTCGCTGAAATTCTAGAAGATATGACTTCTTATGTTTTGAATCATAAAGGAGAAGAAGTAATTTCTGAAAGACACCAAAAAGATTTCAAAAAAGAATACGATTCAGATAAACTAGAAGAAGAGGCTATTCCTTCGACCTCAAGTTTTACAAATATCGAATTTGAAGATATTTAAATTTAATGCAACAACCAAAATAACTAACCAACCCTAAAAAGCCTGAAAGGCTAATGATTTTTGGGCTTTTTTTTATGAACTATTTCGTCATACATCAAAAAAAATCCCAAAACTCTCGCTTTGGGATTTCTAAATCGTATATCAAATATTGTAAATCGTATATTATTTCACGTCCATCAATTCTACGTCAAATATCAAAGTAGCATTTGGCGGAATCACTCCTCCAGCTCCACTCGGTCCGTATGCTAAATCCGATGGAATTACAAATCGCGCTTTATCTCCCACTTTCAACAAAGCAATTCCTTCGTCCCAACCTTCGATTACTTGACCAATACCTAATTTAAATTCGATTGGTTTTTTTCTTGGATAAGAAGAATCAAATACTTTTCCGTTCTCTAATGAACCTTCATAATGTACTGAAACTGTTTTTCCTGCTTCAGCTTGTTTGCCTTCTCCTTTTTGTATGAATTGGTAACGCAAACCACTTTCTGTTTTTTCGAAACCAGCGGCTAGTTTTTCCATTTTAGCTTCTGTTTCTGCTTTCAAAGCCGCAGCTCTTTTCAAACGAGCCCCTTTCAAACCAACAAAAGCCTCAATTGCATTCCAGTTTTTAGCTTCTTCGCCCACTCTGATAATTTCAAGAGTTTCTAATTTATCTCCTTGTGCAATAGCATCTACTACATCTTGACCTTCGATTACATTTCCGAAAACGGTATGTTTATCATCTAACCACGGTGTTGCCACGTGTGTGATAAAAAACTGAGAACCATTGCTTCCTGGGCCTGAGTTGGCCATAGACAAAATACCTGGTGTATCATGACGCAAATCTTGGTGGAACTCATCATCGAATTTGTAACCCGGATCTCCAGTTCCAGTTCCAAGAGGACAACCTCCTTGAATCATAAAATTAGGAATGACTCTGTGAAAATTCAAACCATCGTAGAATTTTTGTCCTTGAGGTTTAATTTTGTTTTCCATATTACCTTCGGCAAGTGCCACGAAGTTCCCAACAGTTCCCGGTGTTAAATCGTGTGTTAATTTTACTAGAATCGACCCTTTTGCGGTATTGAATTTAGCGTATATTCCGTTTTCCATTTTTTATTATTTTTTATTGAGGTGCAAATTTACGAAAATTATTAGTTTTTCGAAACAGACCTAACAGGTTTTTAAAATCTGACTGGTCTAATATCAATATGTTTTTTTCTGCATAAAATCTTCGCGAATCGGACTGAAAACATCTATCAGCAAACCGTCTTCCAAACAAACCACACCATGCACAATATGTGGCGGAATATAGAAACAATCGCCTTGTTTCATTACCTTTTTTACATTGTTGATAATTACTTCAAAAGTTCCTTTGGCTACGTTCGTAACTTGCGAATGATAATGTTCGTGAAGCGTTCCAATAGCTCCTTTCTCGAAGAGAACGTTCACCATCATAAGTTTGTCATCATAGCCCATAATTTTTCGCTTGATACCCTCGCCAACAACTTCCCAATCTGTTTCGCTGTCTATTAAAAATTCTTTGCTTGATCCAAAACTTTGCATTTTTTTTCTGTTTTTTATTGAATTAACAAATTACGGATTACTTTTCTTTTAAATAATTGATAACTGAAATTACATCCTGATTTCCCATACCTGATTCTAATGCTTTAGAATAAGTTTCAATGATGGCATCCGTTAATGGAAAATTTACTCCATTTTTTTGAGCCAGCTTTATATCTTTTTGCATTAAGCTCAAAGCAAATGCGGGTTTATAATCTTCGGTTATCAGCAAAGGGGTTTTGACTTTTGAAGCGCCACTTCCGCAAGCACTTTCATTAATGATTTCTAATAAATCCGTACGATTGATGCCATTATTTTCGGCAAATAATACCGTTTCTGCCAATCCCAGATACAAAATAGAGAGGTAATAATTCACGCTCAATTTGGTCGCAATACCTTTGCCATTAGTCCCTACATGTTTGATAAATTTCCCCAATTTTTCAAAATAGGGCAAAGCGAGATTCAAATCAGCTGTATCACCTCCAATCATTATTGTCAAGGTTCCATTGGCTGCTGGTTGCGTGCTTCCAGCTACGGGAGCATCTAAAAATGAAGCTTTTTTTTGTTTCAGTTTTTGGGCAATACTTACTGAAAGTTGTTCCGAAATGGTACTCATATCAATAAAAAGCTTTCCTTCTATTGATTCCATTCCAAGAATTTCATCATAAACCATTGCCACGGCTTCATCATTGCTCAGCATCGTAAAAATGATTTCGGAATGCCTCACTAATTCTATAAGGTTTTGGGTAATTGTGACAGTGGTATTTTCAAACGGTTTTGTTTTTTCAATACTTCTGTTGAATACTGTTAATGCAAAACCTGCCTTTGACAAGTTGCTAGCCATTGGTGTTCCCATATTTCCAAGACCTATCCAACCTATATGTTTCATCTCGATTATTTTTTTTGATTGTAAGACCTCAAATATACAAAAATTACAAGGGCTATTTTTCAGATCCCTTATTTCAAAATTTATATTTTTCAAAACATTGGACTGATTTTAAATCTAATATTTTGGATTTTAAAAGGAATGAGTATGTGTTTCGGGTATTAGATTGAAACCATTTGGCAAGTGCTGAACGCTCGTTCTATATCATTATTTTAAGGACAAAATAGTCTCGATTTTGTAATTCAGACAATTAGGGAATTTCATCAACTGCTCATATTATGCTATTTATTTCGTCTAAATGCTATTTCTTGGGTCTCCAATTTGAAATAATGATAAATTCCTTTTATCTTAATGTTAGTATTCTCTCGTACACTTAATTGTTTTTTTCTATTAAGTTTAAAGCTGTAAATTTTTCAGGAAAAGGCATTGAAAGCAATAATTGATGCCGATGATTTTTAATGAAATTTAGCTTTCAGCAATTCAATTTTATCGAAAATAATCACAGAATTTGCAATTCAAAGAGTTTTTCTTCTTTTAAACGATTTTAATATTTTTTTCAATTTATTGTAAATAAGTTTGTAAAGTAATTATTGAAATAGTTTCCATTTAGGGAATAAAAAATAGTAATACCTAATAGTAGAAAAAATTATTTCGAAAGGTATTTAATATTAAAAATAAATAAATAATTCAATTATAACTAACTGATTTTTAACTATAAATATAGGACTTATGATTACTTATTACTTAATTGGTTTACTTACTGGAGTATCCTTGACCGCCTTTTTTATTGGTAAAGAATTATATAAATATTATACAAAATTTAAGATTCAACAGAAACAATTGAATCGAATTTTGAAATTGAATGACAAGATTAAAGATTTCAAAAACATGAATTCTATTGAAGTTCAAAATATTAATATGGAATCAATAGCGTCCTAAACGCTAAGAAAAAATATATTATTGTTGGATACAATTTAACGTCTAAAATTTACACTACCTAAAATGTTGTGTAATTAAAAAAATAGAGGGGTTTAGCTTTTTAATTAAAGTTGAACCCTTTTTCATATTTATAAAGAACAGGTTGAGATGTAATCCTGAGTCCTGGATTGGTTTTGCTCGTAACCAGAATTACTTTTTTAATTTGTTTGGGTAATTTATGATGTTTATCAAAGACAAAGACTTTTATTACGAATAACAAAAACAATTTCCTTACTTATTCCAAATCTTCCAAGCCTTCTCAGCCTGAAAAACCAGCATATCTTGTCCGTTTTTGGTTTGTGCTCCTTTGGCTTTTGCCTTTTTGAGAAATTGGGTTTCTGCAGGATTGTAAATTAAGTCGTAAGCAATGTGTTTTTCCGTGAAATGTTCGTAAGGAATCAACGGAAAAGCATCCGTATTTGGGCTTGTTCCCACCGGTGTCGAGTTGATGATAATTTGGTAATTGTCAAAAGTAGTGGCATTGATACGGTCGTAATCTATAATGCCTTCTTTGGCTTCTCGGGAAACAAAAGTGTACAAAATTCCCAATTCTTTCAAAGCAAAAGCCACGCCTTTGGAAGCTCCACCAGTACCGAGAATCAGTGCTTTTTTATGATGCGGTTCTAATAGCGGTTCTAATGATTTCATAAAACCATAATAATCCGTGTTGTACCCTTTCAGTTTGCCTTTTTTGGTGAATTTTATGGTATTTACTGCGCCAATTTCTGTTGCAATTTTAGACAATTTATCCAAATACGGAATCACAACTTCTTTGTATGGAATCGTCACATTCATTCCTTTTAGGTTGGGCGTGTTTTTTATGATTTCAGGGAAAGCGGTTATTTCCGGAATATCAAAATTCTCGTAAGTGCACCCTTCGAAAATTTTATCGTTGTTGAATTTTTCGGTAAAATAGCCTTTCGAAAATGAATAACTGATGTTGCGTCCCAATAAACCAAAGCGTTTGCGAATTGTGTCTAGCATTGTGTTTGTTTTAAAACACGAATTTACACGAATTAATTTGTGTAAATCTGTGAAATCTGTGTCAGTTTTTTTATTTGTTAAAAATTATTTTTTGTGTTTGGCAATGTAATTTTGAACCATTTTTCGAGTCCAAACCACTGGAAATAAATCTTCCAAAATGATGTAATTGTCAAAATTCAATCGCAAGGCATTGCTCAAATGAAATTTAGCTTTGGTCGTATCTTGAATCATAAAATACAATCCTGCCAAACGGTATTCGATTTCATTTTCTTCCGGAAAATATTCAGAAGCTTGCAACAAAGTTTGAATCGCAGTTTCGAATTCACCTAAAAATTGCAAAATATCAACCCAAAATAACCAAGTATCTAATGAATAATCACCAAATTCTACCGCTTTTCTATAACCAAATTCGGCTTCTTCAAAGAAGTTCATTTGTTTGTTGATAGTTGCATATCGTTTCCAATACAAACGATTTTGATTGTCAATGGCTAATGCTTTATTGACAAAAAACAAGGCTTTCTGGAAGTTTTTTTGGCGAACGTAAAAATCGGTAATGGCAATCCAACCTTTGTCTAAAAGTGGATCTTCGTGAACCGTTTTGTTGAAGTATTTCAAAGCCTGAACTTTGTTGCCCAATTTTTCGTAGCATTTCCCTATTCGAAGCAAGGCATACGAAGTGGCATCGTCTAATTCGATGGTTCGGTTGTAACTTTCGATGGCTTCTTCGTATTTTTTCAAACGTTCTAAAGCTTTAGCTCTTTCCATAAAAGCCCCCATAAATTCATCATCTATTAGGGTGGCATAATCAAAAGCGCGAATGGCACTTTCGTATTCTTTCAAGCCATAATGCAAGCGTCCCATTTGATGCCAAGCGATTTCGCTGTAGGGATTTTGGTCGATGTATTTGGTCAAATAATCAACGGCTTCCCGATTTTGATCTAAAAACTCGAAGCAATATACCACGTTATACAGGGCCGATTGGTCTTCGAGATCGACTTCCAAGCATTTGATGAAACTATCTTTGGCCATTTCTAGATTATCCATAAACAGGTATTCCATCCCAATTAAATTATAGACATCAGCATAATCATCGGTATATTCTAAAGCAATATTGAGTAATTCAACCGCTTTTTCGTGGTTGTCTCTTTTGGAAAAAATATTGGCTTTTTGAATGTAAATTTCCTCATTAGTTGGTTCGATAGCATACAATTCGTTCAACAACTTTTCAGCCTGTTCGAGCTTGTCGTCATAGACCAACATTTCAACCTGGACTAGTTTTAATCCCGTTGATTTTGGATGTTGTTCGAGTGCTAATTTTAAGGCTTTTTTTGCCAAATTGGCTTTTCCCATATCGAGGTAATGAAGAATGATGTCTTCGAATTCCTCGGAGTCAAAAAAGAGCACTTTGTTGGTTTTCAACATCGACTCAAATTTAGATAAGGATAAGTTATATTCCTCTTCTTCTTCGCTTAATTGCATAGGTTATTTTTTTTGAGTTTGCCCAAAATAAAAGTAGGCAACCTAGGTGTTGATGTGAGGAAAATTTGGAATTGTTGTGAACAATTTAATCAACAGTTTTTAAGTTTATTATTTGTTGAAAATAAACCCTAAACTACAAACTATCAACAATTGAATCCATCACTTCAATCATAATGGCACAACCTTCCCGAATTTCGTCTTCTGAAATGGTTAATGGTGGTGTTATTCTTATGGCATTGGCTTCGAATAAAAGCCAAAATAGAATGAGTCCTTTGTCTTGGCATTTCAAAATCACTTCATTGGTAATCTCGGCACTTTCCGTCATTGCCGCCAACATTAATCCTTTTCCTCGAATTTCTTTTATCAAAGGATGTACCAAAAGCGATTTGAAGAGCTTTTCTTTCTCCAAAGTTTCCGCCATTAAATTAGTCTCGGTAATTTCTTTCAAAGTAGCCAAACAGGCTGCCGCAATGACAGGATGACCTCCAAAAGTTGTAATGTGACCCAATTTGGGATCGTGACTCAACAAGTCCATCATTTCCGAAGAAGCGGTGAAAGCACCCACAGGCATTCCGCCGCCCATTCCTTTTCCCATCACCACAATATCGGGAATGACATCGTAATTTTGGAATCCGAAAAGTTTGCCTGTTCTGCCAAAACCCGGTTGGATTTCGTCGAGAATCATCATCGCACCCACTTCCGTGCAACGTTCGCGGACTTTTTTCAAGAAATTGTTTTCCGGCTCAATAAAACCTGCACCACCTTGAATTGTTTCGAGGAGAATTCCAGCGGTTTTGGTGGTTATTTTTTCTAAATCGGCTTCGTTGTTGAAGGTAATAAAATCGACATCGGGAATTAATGGTCGAAAAATTCGTTTGCGTTCTTCAAATCCCATTACGCTCATCGAGCCCATGGTGTTGCCGTGGTAGGCATTGTGGCAAGAAATCAATTGGCTTCTGCCAGTAGTTCTTCTTGCGAGTTTTAAGGCTCCTTCAATAGCTTCGGTGCCGGAATTAACGAGATAGGTTTTTTTCAAAGGTTCGGGTAGGAGTGAAGCCATCAATTTGCAATATTCCACCGCTGGGCTTTGTGAATATTCGCCATAGACCATCACGTGCGAATATTTATCCAATTGGTCTTTGATCGCCTGATTGACTCTTGGGGGTTGATGTCCGAGTGTGCAAGCTGAAACACCAGCCACAAAATCCAAGTATTTTTTGTTGTTGGTATCGAAAATATAAGAGCCTTTGGCGTGCGAAACCTCCATTCCTAAAGGATAGGGAGACGTTTGGGCTTGGTATTTTATGAAATCGTTCACTTTGTTGTTTTTTTTACCGCAAAGACGCAAAGACGCAAGGACGCAAAGTTTACGGAGTTTTATGTGTTAATTTGGAGACATTTATTCTTGCTATTTGTCACGCTGGAAGCGTCTCAATTATGTTGCTCTCGTTAGTTGGGATTCTTCCTTCGTCAAGAATGACAAATAAAGGGCATATTATTTCTGTAAAACTGCAACCTGCCAACTGCAATCTATTTCTTTTTCTTCTTATCGTAGTTCAAGGTTTCCTTCCTAACTTTCATCGGGACATTTTCCTTGGCTGCCTCGTCTTTTCCTTGTTGAACCAGTTTTTCGTTTTCTATATTTTCTTCTGGCGGGAAAATATCATCTTTCGATTTTATTCGTTCATCGCCACGCCAGACCATTCCACGTAGTTTTCGATCAGGTTCTAATAATTCTTTTTCGGGGAAAATGGTGCCGTCCACTTGCTTGAAAAAAGTGATGTCTTCTATTTCTTTTTTGTCAAAAATAATGTTGATTTTACTGCTCACATTTTTGTTGATACCAATGAGTTCTTGGGCATCATTTCGCATATAATAAATGACTTCGGCATTTTTTACAATATCGACATCGTGGAGTTTTCCATCCAGAAATTTCCCGTACAGATTTTGTCCTTTGACTTGGTTAAATCCTGTTCCGAGTGTGTCTTTCGAAACTAGAAATGTATTGTTGAGCACTTTGAGTGAGTCCAATTTCTTCGTGGTATTGTTGCCGATAAGATGCATAATATCGCCTGTAATTTGGCTCTCTCCGTTCCAAAGAATTGGATTTCCTATTAGTTTTGTCAAAGCAGTTTTCGAATTGGAATGTAAGGAATCACATTTTCCACTCATGTCAATTTTATAGAAACGTACGTTTTTGAAAGCTCGAATAATGCGGTTGCCTTCTGGGCCGGTAACCATCATTTTTTTTCCGTGAATGTAAACCGAATCGTTTTCGACAAAGTTAATCGCCACGGCTCTTTTGGTCACAAACATCGAGTCTTGATTTTTGTATAATTCGGCATAATGCCCTTTGATAATGCCCCGATTGACGGAATCTTTTATTTTTACGTTTCGAGTGGCTGAGGCAAATTCCCGATTTCGGTCATAATACAAACTATCGCCTTCAATGAGTCGGTCATCGTATTTGATGTAGGACTTTCGAAGAAAATGCGCCAGATTTTTTTTGGTGTCATAAAACCCTTTTTCAGTATAAATAAAATTGGCTTTACTGGTAATTGTAGAAGGTCCAAAAAGGTAGGAATGCCCGGAATTGCTGTAATAATCCAAGTGATTCGACTTGATTACATATTTAGGATTCGTGATGGTTACCGCCGTGAGGAATTGGAATTTTTTTTCGGCAACATAATATTTTCCAGATTTACTTTTTAGTGTATTATCTCTGTTGGTAATGGTTCCGTTTGTGTTGTAAAATACTTCTTGTGTATTTCGGTCAAAGTTGATGGTATCCGTTACAAGAGTAGATTCTGGTGAACGCATTTTGGCATTTCCTGTGGCAAATGCTATTTTCATATTGCCATTGTATTCGGCATATTTACTGTTTAAAAATAAAGTATCACCTTGAACAAGCTGCACGTCTCCAAAGGCTTTGATGTAGTTCTCTTTTTGAAAATAATAGGCTTTGTTGCACGTCATAATGATACCGTCGTGATTGATGCGCACGTTACCAGTAAGTAGTGCAGCATCTGGAGCTTCGAGTTGATTTACATCAAAATAGTCTGAATGATCTATAATAATTTTTTTTGGAGCCTGAGCCAAAAGGTTTTGGAAACCTAAAACTACAAAACAACAACTGATGAAAAACAGTAACTTCTTCAATGGATCTAATTTTTGCCAAATTTAAGAAAAAGGAAACAACCGTAATCTATATTATGATTTATTTATAACTCGATACAAGCGATTCGTTTATCATTCGATTTAGAAAAAATTTATCAACAAAAAGTAATAATATTTCGTTGTAGTTCCAATTTTAGTGAATAGTGTCGGCTAAATTTTGAATAATTCTCAAATTGAAGCCAAAAAAATAGTAAATTTAGATGTTGTTAATTCATTTAAATTGGATTTCATAATTAGCAATAAAAATCAGGAAAAATAATTTACTATGATGAAAAAAAGAACTATTGTTGCAAGTATAAGCATATTACTTTTGGCAGCAGCCTGTAAAACTACAGCTATTAAAATGGATACAGAAAAGAAAAATACACCACAGAAGAAAGAAGTTGTCTATCAGGTTTTTACCCGATTGTTTGGAAACAAAAATACCACCAATAAACCTTGGGGAACCATTGAGGAAAATGGAGTAGGGAAGTTCAATGATTTTACTGATAAAGCCTTGAAAGAAATCAAGGATTTGGGAGTTTCGTCTATTTGGTACACTGGAGTTCCACATCATGCTTTGGTACGAGATTATACTTCGATTGGTATTTCGAACGACGATCCCGAAGTGGTAAAAGGTCGTGCGGGTTCGCCGTATGCTGTGAAAGATTATTATAATGTAAACCCAGATTTGGCTGTAAATCCTGCCAATCGTTTGCAAGAATTTGAAGCCTTGATTGCCCGAACTCACAAAGCCGGAATGAAGGTGATTATTGATATTGTTCCCAATCATATTGCCCGAAAATACGAAGGAAAAAGTAATCCAAAAGGGATTAAAGATTTTGGTGCCGATGATGATGTTTCTGTTGAATACAAACGCGATAATAACTTTTATTATATTCCAAATACCCGTTTTGAGATTCCTGATGCTGGCAAACCTTTGAACGGAGAAAGCAATCCGCTAATTGATGGAAAATTTGAAGAATTTCCAGCAAAATGGACTGGTAACGGTTCAAGATTGGCTAAACCAGACAAGAACGATTGGTACGAAACCGTGAAAGTCAATTACGGAATTCGCCCTGATGGTTCTAAAGATTTTCCAGAACTTCCCGCAGGTTTTGATACCAAATCTTATCAAGAGCATTTTGATTTTTGGAAGGATAAAAACGTACCGAATTCTTGGATCAAATTCCGTGATATTGCTTTGTATTGGACTGCCAAAGGCGTGGATGGTTTCCGATATGATATGGCCGAAATGGTACCAGTTGAATTCTGGAGTTATATGAATTCAGCGATAAAAGTGAAGAATCCAGACGCTTTTTTGATGGCAGAAGTTTATAATCCAAATGAATATCGCAATTATATTCGCCTCGGGAAAATGGATTATTTGTATGATAAAGTGGAAACTTATGACCACTTGAAAGCCGTAATTCAAGAAAAAACTTGGCCTGATGGCTTAACAGATATTCAGCATCGAATGACCGATATTGAACATCATATGCTTAAATTTTTAGATAATCACGACGAACAACGTTTGGCAAGTCCAGAATTTGCTGGAACACCAGAAAAAGGAAAGCCACTAATGGTAGTTTCGGCAACGATAAGTACTGCACCGACGATGATTTATTTTGGTCAGGAAGTAGGAGAAGCCGGAAATGAAAACGCTGGTTTTGGAACGCATTCCAGAACATCAATTTTCGATTATATTGGAGTTCCAAATCATCAACGATGGATGAACGGAGGAAAATTTGATGGAGGGCAACTTTCGCAAGGAGAAAAAGAGTTAAGAGATTTTTATAAAAGATTATTGAATTTTTCTATCAACAGTTCTGCTTTGATGGGGAATTTTCAGGAAATACAAACGGCCAATCGGAACATTACTCCTGGTTACGACATAGCGATTTATTCTTACACACGTTGGTCAGATACTCAAAAACTGATTGTTGTGACGAATTTTTATTCTTTGGCTTCCAGTAATTTCGAACTCCGAATTCCGGCTGATATTATTCAAAAATGGAATTTGAAAGATGGAACTTACACGATAACGGATCAATTGTATCACAATAAAACGACGCAATTGAAAGTTGAAAATGGAGAGGGAAAAGCCCAAATTAGTATTGGTCCTTCGGAATCGTTTATTTTTCAGTTGTAATTTATTGTAAAAGGAAAAGGGGTTAAATTTTATAATTTACCCCCTTTTTTTTATTTTAACATATATTATTTTTTTATGGCTTCCTCATAATTCTCGCTTACTTTTTTCCAATTGATTACATTGAAAAAAGCATCAACATAATTTTTTCTTTTGTATTGATAATCCAAGTAGTAAGCGTGTTCCCAAAGGTCTAAAGCTAAAATTG
>Ga0209717_1000342_pt1 | contig 58184 bp, 45 predicted proteins | sample AD_UKC048_MetaG_FD_184418 | JGI IMG/M metagenome (GOLD analysis project Ga0209717, IMG submission 184418) | Active sludge microbial communities of municipal wastewater-treating anaerobic digesters from USA - AD_UKC048_MetaG (SPAdes) (version 2) | ecosystem: Engineered > Bioreactor > Anaerobic >...
ACGGGTCCTACAATGGCGACGCTTACGGCAGCGTGATGTACCAGAATGAGAATCTTTCCGTGCGCGTCAGCGACGCGTTCATGGAAGCCGCCGAAGCGGGGCGGGAATGGTGGACACGCAGCGTCACCACCGGCAAGCCGCTGGAGAAAAAGGACGCCCGCCTGCTGTTGCAGAAGATCGCCGAGGGCACCTGGGTCTGCGGTGACCCGGGGCTGCAGTACGACGGGGCCATTCAGAAGTGGCACACCTGCAAAGGCACCGAGCCGATCCATTCCACCAATCCCTGCTCGGAATACGTTTTCATCAATAACACGGCCTGCAATCTCGCTTCGCTGAACCTGGTGAAGTTCAAGCGCGCGGACGGGATTTTCGATGTCGCGGCCTTCAAGGCCGCCGTGCGGATTTTTATCACCGCGCAGGAAATCCTGGTTGATAACGCGAGCTATCCGACCCGGCAAATTGCGGAGAATTCCCATATCTTTCGCACGCTCGGCCTGGGCTACGCCAACCTGGGCTCCCTCATCATGAGCTATGGGCTGCCCTATGACTCGGACGAGGGGCGCGCGCTGGCGGGCGCCCTTACGGCCATCATGACCGGGCGGGCGTATGAGCAATCGGCCGAAATTGCCGCCATTATGGGCGCGTTCAAGGGTTATCACGACGCCCGCTGCGCGCACGTGACGGCGCCGCTGGCAGCGGACAATGTGGACTCCATGCTCGCGGTCATCCAGCAGCATCGCGACGCGGTCGAAAAAATCCAGCCGAGCCGGGAGTTTGATTATCTCAAGGAAGAAGCGCGTCAGTCCTGGACCCAGGCGCTGGCCCGCGGCCGCGCGGCGGGCTATCGCAATGCGCAAGTGACGGTCCTGGCGCCGACCGGCACCATTGCCTTCTCGATGGACTGTGATACGACGGGCATCGAGCCGGAATTGGCGCTGGTAAAATTCAAGCTGCTGGCGGGCGGTGGGAGCTTGAACATCGTCAACCGCACGGTGCCGGAAGCGTTGCAGCGCCTGGGATACAACGCCGCGGAATCCGAACGGATCATTGGCCATATCACGCAATACCATACGATTGAAGATGTCGTGGAAGGCGCGCAAACCATCACGAGCGGGTTGCGCCCCGAACACCTGCCGGTCTTTGACTGCGCCTTCAAGCCCAGCCGCGGGCAGCGGAGCCTCCCTTACCTGGCGCATCTGAAAATGATGGCGGCCGCGCAGCCGTTTATCAGCGGCGCCATTTCCAAGACCGTCAACATGCCCAACGAAAGCACCATCGAGGACATCCGGGATGCCTACGTGCAAGCCTGGAAGATGGGGCTGAAGTGTGTGGCCATCTACCGTGATGGTTCCAAGCGTTCTCAACCGCTCAGCACGAAGCGCCTGGGCGAAGGCGAAGGCAAAGCTGAAACGGGCAGCATTTTCGCGCTGGAGGACCGCATCAAAGAACTGGAGGCCGAGATCACGCAACTCCGGACGCAGTCCGGCAAGCCGCTGCGGCGGCGCCTGGCGGATACGCGCACGGCCATCACGCACAAGTTTGATATTGCGGGCCATGAAGGCTATCTGACGGTGGGGATGTTTGAGTCCGGCCAACCCGGAGAGTTATTCATCACCATGGCCAAGGAAGGCTCCACGATTGGCGGGCTGATGGATGGCATTGGCACCCTGACCAGCCTGGCGCTGCAATACGGCGTGCCGCTGGAAACCCTGGCCCGCAAGTTTGCGCATGTGCGATTCGAGCCGTCGGGATTCACCAAGAACCGCGACATCCGCAACGCCGCATCCATCATGGATTATGTGTTTCGCTGGATGGCGATCCAGTTCATCCCCGGCTTCCGCGAAGCCCATACTTCGAACCAGAACCAGCCGGAATTGGCTATTCCCGGGCTGCATGAGGCGGAGAAGAAAAAGGTGAACCGCCCCGTGCGCGAACTGCCCCTTGCGGATGACACGGAGATCCTGGAGCTGAAATCCGGGGCCGATGGCAACGGCAAGGGCCATTCGCCGGCGCAACCCGCCCCGGCCATGCGGCCTGCCAAGACAATCAATGAACTGGTGGCCCATTTTCAGCAGGACGCGCCAGCCTGCCCCAACTGCGGCAACGTGACTGTGCGCAGCGGCGCCTGCTATCGGTGCCTCAAGTGCGGCGAAAGTCTTGGTTGCTCCTGAAACCCGGCGAACGATCGCCGGGGATGGCCGTCAGGAATTCGGGGCGGGCCTTTTGAGCGCTTCGGCCAGCAGTATTTTTTCTTCCGGCAGCAGGCTGGAATCCTGCGCGATGCGCAGGTAAGGGCTGGCTTTGTTGCCCTCGCCGACGGCCGTCAACAGGATCCCATAGTAGAGCGCTACGGACGGGTTTTCGAGGTCTTCGGGTTTTAGCTTTTGGAGCACAGCCAGGCCTTCCCGGGTTCGGTTTTGCAAATAAAGCGAATAGGCGTAGGTGGAGGCGATCACGGCCTGTTCGGGGTGCTGGGTGAAGAGTTCCCGGGCCAGTTCGTGCGTCCGGGGCAGGTTCAGTTTGAGCAGCAGGGAGGTGGCCGCCAGGTTGTTTTGAGCAACGAAGTTTTGCGGGGCATAGTTGGCCATGCTGGAGTACACCTTGTTCAGCCCCAGCGTGTTGCCGGCCAGGGTATAGGTTCGTTCCAGCTCGCGCAGCGCCCACTGATCCCTGGGGAAGCGCTGCGCGATTCGCCAAAGCAAATCTTCCCGGGCCTGCTCCTGCCCCCACTTGGTGGCCAAAGTCAGCAAAGTGGTTAAAGACCCCAGGCGATCCCCGGCATTGCGAATGGCGGTGCGCCAGTGGGCGTCAGCCGCCAGTTTCTGATTGAGTTCCGTCACCGCGCGGGCAAGAAAAGCAAACCGCAGGAATTCGCGGTCGCCCCAATTCTGTGCGGAAAGGGCCTGATCGAGGCCGTGCCAATCCTTCCTGGCCATATAGCAATCCGCCACCGCCAGAAGAACCGGTTGTTCAGCTTGCAGTTTGGCCGGACAGGCCAGCAGCCAGGTGAGCGCGTCATCGGCCAGGCCGCGCTCGACCATCCATGTCGAGAGCGCATAGACTTGCGCCGCGTTGGTGGTGGCATTTCTTTGCTGCGTGCGAAGATAATCCTTGAACCCGGGGCTTTGCGATTGGCGAAGGATGGCGAGATGCTGCAAACGGTCACCCATCACCACCCGTGGATCCGCCAGAAGTTGCCGGGAAAATCGGGCCGCCCGGGAGAAATCGTTTCGTTCGAGACTCTCCGCCACCAGCCAGCGTAAGGCGACATCCCCTACATTGGTGCTGGCACGCAAGCGTTCGAGCGTCACCCGCGCCGCAGACGGAACGCCGGCTTTGGTTGATTCGAGTTGCAGGACGGCGAGGTTTAGCTGGTGCAATTCATTCGTAGGTTCAAGCCGGCAGGCTTGTTCGAGGTGTTTGGCTGCGACCGTGGTTCGCTTGAGCCGGAGTGCCAGTTCGGCCGAAATCGCGTGGTAGGCGGCGAGGTTGGTCGCGGTTCCTTTCAGTTCCTCCAGGATCTGGGTCGCCAGGGGAAAGGGAGGGCTTTGTGAATGCAGCGCGGCAGAGGCGAATTGAAGTTTATGGGGGATGCTAGGCTCCGCCTCGACGATTCGACGCCACCAGTCCAAGGCGTCCGGGGAATGGGTTTTTTCGGCCAAATCGGCCATAACCCGGCATGCCTCCAGGTTGCGGGGGTTTATCTGCAATGCCCGGCGGGCACTCAGCGAGGCATTGTTATATTCCTTTTGGGTCAAATATGCCTTGGCTTGTTCCACCAGCCGGATCTCCTGGTGCCGCCGATAAGCGGGTCGGGCCCAAAACCACAAGCCAAGGCAGCCGACCGCCACGATAATACACGCTAGGACGATTTTTTTCATAAGCTCGCTGCTCTATAATTAGATTCTCAAGCCGCGAGTTCGTCAATCAGAACCGGGCCTGCTGAGTGGCGTTCTCGTAATCGTGCAAACGCGTTTCACTTTGCAAAGTTCCCTCCTTGGCGGTTCGCTGGTGTGTGATAGGAAATCGTCTTTAGCGCGTGCGTCCGTCCTGGGAGCGGCGCAAGACAGTCGTTCGCCTTGTCTGGGGGCCGCTGCTTTATTGCCAGAAAAACCCTAAAACAGGGCTTGCCAAGTCACGGTGGTGCTACTAGGCTCTGTTTTCCTTTTGGGAAGACCCCATTAAGGCGGGCGGCCGAATGAACGCCGCTACCAAAGAACAAAATGATTTATGGCCGTTAAAATTCGTTTGAAGCGGATCGGGACGAAGAACACACCCGCGTACCGCATCGTCGTGGCTGATTCACGCAGCCCCCGCGATGGAAGATTTATCGAGGAACTGGGTACGTACCTGCCGCAAAAGAAGAGTGATAAGTTCACGCTAAAGCTGGACCGCGCCCAATACTGGGTCAGTAAAGGCGCGCAGCCGAGCGAGACTGTCGCCAGCTTTATAAAGAAAGCGACAAAAGCCGCGGCGGCAGCAACGGCCTAAGCAAAGCAAGCGCCGTCGGCTCCATGCAAGCGTTCCTTGAATACGTCGTCAAAGGGTTGGTGCAGAACCCGGAGGCGGTGACGATTACGCCAGTGGAACGCGAGGGCACGACGGTTTATGAGTTGCGCCTGCATCCGCAGGATGTGGGGAAAATTATCGGGCGTCAGGGGATGACGATCAATGCCATCCGCTCTTTGCTGCTGGCCGGGAGTGCCCGGAAAGGGCAGCGTTGCACCCTGGAGATTGTGGAAGATCGGCCGGCCACCTGACGGTGTTGGAACCGAAAGGCCGGGCCTCGGCGCCGAGGGGCCGGTGCGGGTGCCAACCCGGCGAGCGCGAAGCGGAAGCTGAAGATGAAGATTGATGTGTTGACGTTGTTCCCGGGGATGTTTGTGGGGCCGCTCGACGAAAGCATCATCCGGCGAGCGCGGGAAGCGGGGCGGTTGGAGTTGGCGCTCCATAATCTGCGAGATTACGCGCTTGATCGCCATAAGACGGTGGACGATCGGCCTTTTGGCGGCGGGCCAGGCATGTTATTGAAGCCGGAGCCGCTTTTTGCCGCCGTGGAAGACCTGGCATGTGAGAATACATGCGTCCTGCTGGTATCGCCTGCCGGACGGCGATTTGACCAGTCGATCGCGCGGGAACTGGCAAGCCGGGAGCATTTGCTCATGGTATGCGGCCACTATGAAGGCTTTGACGAACGAGTGCGTGAACGGTTGGCGGATGACGAGTTGTCCATTGGCGACTACGTTTTGACGAATGGCGCTTTGCCGGTAATGGTTATTATTGACGCGGTTACCCGATTGCTGCCGGGAGTTTTGGGCGATGAAGACAGCGCCCGGGAAGATTCGTTCAGCCAGGAACTGCTCGAATATCCGCAATATACGCGGCCCGCGGAGTTCCGCGGCATGAAAGTCCCGGAAGTGTTGCTATCCGGCAACCATGCAGAAATCGCCCGCTGGCGTGCAGAACAGGCGCGACGGCGAACCCAGGAACGGCGACCGGACCTGTTCGCAAAGACATTTTATGAATCAGGCATTACTTGATAAGATTGAGTCGGCACAATATCGCAAAGACGCTTTGGATTTCGGCGTAGGCGACACCGTGCGGGTGCATACCAAGGTTGTGGAAAGCGGCAAAGAGCGCATCCAGGTCTTTGCCGGAGTGGTGATCGGCCGCCGCGGGCATGGGTTGAATGAAATGTTCACGGTTCGCCGTATTAGCTATGGCGAAGGAGTGGAGCGGGTATTTCCGCTACATTCCCCACGCGTGGCGAAGGTGGAAGTGGAACGCAAAGGCGCGACCCGCCGCGCCAAGCTCACCTACCTGCGCAAGCGCGTCGGCAAGGGAGCAACCCTGGTCAAAGAAAAAGAAACCCGCACTGCCGCCACTGCGTCCAGGGGCGTGAAATCCTAGCGGCGTCCTGGTCGTTAGCAAGCGTGGCTGTGGCCTCGTTTTTTACGGGCGTGAAATAAGTTGGTAGCGGTCAGGCCTTTGCGGGATCACCCCGAAACCCTTCCTGGCCTTGGCGCCCCTTCAACCAAGTGACGACCTCAGCGGGGAGAACTACGCTTTCCTGCCGAGCCTCGAGGTTCTTGATCCGCGCCAGGAGCATGCCCGCCGGATCTCGTTCCAGTTTGAGCGTGTACGTCGCGTTAAGTTCCTGCGCGCGTTTGAACTGCCGATCTGGTTTAGCGGCGGTCAGCGAATAATCCACAGCTAGACCGGCAGCCCGTAAGTCGTGGATCACTTTCAGGAATTCGACTCGCAGATTCTCATCTTCGACTAGGCAAAAGACGTCCAGCGCAGCGGTAAACTTTGGCAACAATGCCCGCGCCCGAAGCAGTTCCAGCAGCACCACATCGCCCATGCCGAAGCCCAAGGCGGGAAGATCCACGCGCCCCTGGCTAATAAGTTTGACGAGGTTGTCGTAGCGGCCGCCGCCGGCGATGGCGCGAAACTCACCTTTGCGGTCGAACGCCTCAAAAACGACGCCGGTATAATAAGCCAGCCCGCGAATGACGTGGTAATCAACCTTCACGTAATCCCTGAGTCCGCGAGCGGCAAGATTGGCCAGTATGGCTGTCAACTCGGCCGTGGGCTCGCCTTGCGCGATAAAGGAAGACACCTCCGCCAGAGAAAACCCGAGGCGTTCGAGCTTTTCGTTGCTTTGCTCCGGTGCCTCGCGCTCCAATTTATCAATGATTTGATAAAAAGCGTATTCCTGCGTTGCCGCGCCGTGCCGGTGCCGGAAAAACACCTGCCAGGCGTTGCGGCTGCTGAGGCGAATGACGAAATCCTCGTGCGTTAATCCAAAAGAGCGGAGCGTATCAATCAAGAGTGCAATGAGTTCCGCGTCAGCGGCAGGGTCTTTTTCGCCAACAATGTCGGCGTTGAACTGAAAGTGCTCGCGCAAGCGCCCTTTTTGCTGGCGCTCATAGCGAAAGAGTTGCGGCAAGGCGAACCATTTGAACGGCTTTTTGTACCCCCGCTCACAGGCGGCGATCATGCGCGCCAGCGTGGGCGTCATTTCCGGGCGAAGAGAAACCTGCCGTTCGCTTTTATCGGTGAAATGGTAGAGTTGGCCGACGATTTCCTCGCCGCTCTTAGTGGTGAAGAGTTCCAGTGGTTCCAGTGGGGGACCATCGTATTCGTGGAAACCGTAGCGCCGCGCCAGGCTGCGCCAAGTATTGAAAATATATTGGCGTGCATTCGCACTCCACAAGCCGGGTTGCGGCAGTGGTTCGGGATAAAAATCGCGAAAACCAGGCAGACGTTCCATAAATGACCAGAGAGTATGAAGTACCCCTCAAAAAGCAAAAGCAAACCACGCGCGAGGCTGATACTCATGGGGATACAGAATGGGTCAATACCTGAAAACTGGCGTCGCCATGTTTGTGCTGAACTTCAGTTGGTTCCGAAGTTCACTGGCGGGGGCAACGGAGAGACGCGCGGAGCCTCATATCAGCGTACTGGTGAGACGCGCTTGACGAACGACTCGGCGCAGCCAAATCCCCCAACGACGCTGTTGATTTGCACGACGGATAGGTGTGGAGCTATCGGAGGTGCCGGAAGGTATCAGCGCAGGAAGTTCGCAGTTTACTGGCAGTGGCTCTTTCGCCCTGCTTAACTCCTTCTACTTCCGACATTACGGATGGAGGCGAGGGTCGGAATCGAACGAATTCAGGCGATTTTTGCCGCGCTGCTCCATCCGTCTCCAACTCCCGCATTCACAGCTCAATCGAATGACAGGCTACGAAAACGCCGATAAAATAAGGTCAAAACGCACTCGTCGTCAAGCCTGCTAAAACTCAGTTACTGCTCACAAAAAAATCTGTGCGAACTCATTTACTGGTGAGTTGCTGGCACTTTTGCTGGCACTTCTGTCGTCAAAAACGACCAAAAATTGGAGGCGAGGGTCGGTTTGCGACCATTAACGGGCCGATTTGGGATATTCGTGTTTTTGGACCGAAAATCAGCGCTGAAACCCTCAATTCTGCTGGCACTTTTGCTGGCACTCATTTCACTCGAAAACCTCGGGTATACTGCCATACGGCGCTGATATTTTCCGTCGTGTTCATCCCGTGTCTGCCCGCGCCTCTGGTTGCTCCGCGCAACCTCGCGCCAGCGGCCGAAACATCTTTTCGTCCGCTGTCACTTCGTTGCTGATGCTCCGCCGCCCGCCGGCACGGCCAGACACGGGTGCGTTTCGTCAGGAGCGGGGCTGCTCTCCCGGTCCGGTGGTGAAGAGAGCAGTCCCGCTCCTTCGGAACGAAACGCAAAACATGAACACAACGGAAAACCTCATCACCACTGGATGCCCCACCACCGCTCTGCAACCGCAGAACAAAATCGTCAAACCCATCAAATTTCCATCCCAACCACAGGAATGGAAAATCGTATCCCTGCGGGAATGTCCCACACCCGACACCATGCAACAGTGCGAGACGCCGGATCAGGCAGCCGCCTATTGGAAAACGCATATCGCGACTCATCCCTACTTCAATTCTGAATGTGAATGTTTGGTGGTGTTCATCCTCAACACCCGCCGTCGCATCAAAGGCCACTATCTCGTGTCCATTGGGACTATGGATACCATTCTCTGTCATCCAAGGGAGGTATTCCGTTTAGCCATCATGGCGAGTGCCGCCGCCATCATCATCGCGCACAATCATCCGAGCGGTGAAGCAACCCCGTCCGAAGCCGACATCAAAATCACCCGTGACCTCATTCGAGCGGGTCAGCTTCTGAAAATCGAAGTTCTCGACCACATCGTCATTGGCAATCCGAGCCATCAGTCGTTGCGATCCTTGGGTTATTTCTACTCCTAGCCGACAACGGCTTCCTAAATATGGAAGCCCATTTTTGCCGAAAGCAGGCGGGCGCACCGGCTTTTGAGCTTGGGCAATCAAGAGATTGTGTTTCGTATAGAAGGCATCTGTTGACACAATGTCCCGCATATAGGACACTAAAACCGTGCCAAAAATAAGTTCCATTCCATTACCCGCCGCTCACGCCCTGCGAAAGCTGGGGCGCGACCTCGCCCTAGCGCGGCGGAAGCGTGGAATTTCCACCAGCGACATGGCCGCCCGCCTGTTTGTCGGACGCAACACGCTCTGGCGATTGGAGCGCGGCGATCCGACGGTGGCACTCGGCACATTGGTCACGGCGGCGTTCATTCTCAACCTGCATGACCGGCTGGCCAATCTGGCCGCGCCCGCCTCGGATGCTGTCGCCCTCAGTCTGGATGAGCAACGGCTGCCGAAACGTATTCGCCGCAAAAAATCATGAGCTTGGAAGTCCATGTAGATTGGCAGGGTGAAAGCCATTTGGTTGGACGGCTCGATGTCGCCGAGCGCAGTGCCTCAGTGTCGTTCGAGTATGCCACCGAATGGCTGCAACGCCCCGATGCCTTTGCGATTGATCCGACCTCGTTGCCGTTGCAGCGCGGCGTTCAACACGGCAAATCATTGTTTGGTGCGATTCAGGATTGCGGTCCAGATCGGTGGGGACGGGTGTTGATTGAACGGGCGGTGCGCAAAAAGGTCATGGCGCAGAAGCCGTATCGGGATATTGATTACGTGCTCGCCTTGGACGACGCGGCCCGCATCGGAGCATTGCGCTTCCGAATCAATACCGAAGGTCCGTTTCTTGCCCCGACGAGCGGCAAGCTCCCGCCATTGGTGAAGTTAGCCGCGTTGTTGCGCGCTACGGACGCCATTCATGGCGAAACGGAAACTGCACAGGATTTGCGTTTCCTACTCGGAGCAGGCTCACCCTTGGGCGGCGCGCGCCCCAAGGCGGCCGTCAGCTTGCCAGATGACCGACTGGCGATCGCAAAATTTCCCAAACCGGATGACACGCGCGACATTGGCGCTGGGGAAATTCTTGCCCTGACGCTGGCGGCACAAGCAGGTATTCGAGTCGCGGAACATCAACGCGTGGCGGTGGGCATGCAAAGTGTTGCAGTCATCACGCGCTTCGACCGAAATGGCCACCAACGTGTTACTTTCATTTCGGCAGCCAGCTTGCTTGGTCTGCCTCAAGGCGAGGCGGGCGCTTACACCATGCTTGCGGACGGCATCAGGCAGTTCGGCGATGATGTTCCCGGCGACCTGCGCGAGTTGTGCGGCGACTGGTCTTTTCACTTTTGGCCAGCAACTACGACGACCATCTGCGCAATCATGGCTTTCTGATGTTTCATCCGGGACGCTGGTCTCTCTCCCCGGCCTATGACCTTAACCCCGTGCCCGAAGTTGACCGCGTTCACATGGGCAAGACCGCCATCACCGAAGAACAGGAAGAACCGACTATCGCCGTCGCGCTTGCCGCCGCCGAGCGTTTCGGACTCAAGCCCGCCGAAGCGAAGCGAATCCTCCGCGAGGTGTTCACCGCCGTGGCTGGTTGGCGCGCTACGGGGCGAAAACTGCGCCTGACCGCAGGCGTGTTGGACACCTACGCCAGCGCCTTTGATCACACTCTGATGACTGAGGCGGCTCAAGTGCTGGGCGTTTAGTCTGGGCTCGGTTTTTCTTTTTCAGCAGCGACACTCACGTCAATCGCCGTGATCAACGGCTGTCCTTCGGTCACAAGTGCCCGCTGATGGGCGGGCAGTGCTCCGAGGAACGCCAGTTCCATGCGCTGTATGGCGGTCTCGATACGTCTTAGAGTGTGGCCGCGAAGTGTGACTTCATGAGTGGCGAAAACCAAACGCAGCCGCTGCTCCTTGCCCTCGTTCTTGAGTTCGGCGAAGGCGAATTGATCGAACGGCAGCAGGAGGCTTTGTTCAGCGGATACTTCGATTTTGACCGCGCGAGCGTTCGGGTCGCTCGCCCAACATTCGGGTGTTTTTGTGCTCATGGGTTTCAATGGGTTGATGACGATGACGAGAAATTTTCAGGCGACAGAAGTTGTCGGCGGCACGACGGCCAAAGCGCAGCATGTAACCATGCAGCCGATCCCAGAGGCGCACACCACGACGAGGAGTTAGACCAGTCGCGAGTTCGAGCGCCAATGGTCTATGACCCGAGCGCGTGACGTTCTCGCGCAACTGCTCTTTGTCCGGAGTGAATATGCGGATGCCGCGCCGACCGCGAGAGATCGTCACATACCATTGCTGTGCATGCGTTGCCGCCTTGATAGATGAATCGGAAAACAGAACATAATCCACCGTCTTGCCTTGCGACCCGTAGGACGTGACGGCGTATCCCGCCAGGAATTCGCGGAAGTTCGCGTCCAAGACTCGGCCATCGGCCAGCTCGATGCTGCCATCGCCACGAACTGACTTCACCGCGACCAGCTCTCCGTTTGTGACCCTTCCGCCGGATGACAGTCGGCGATTGGCCTTCAGGTGCAGGCGGTCGCCGGAAGCGACTGCAATCTCGCGAGCCTGACAGACCGAAATGCGGTCGAGCATCTTGTTTGAGACGGTGACAAATCGTCCGCCGACTTCCACCAGTAGCCCGGTCTTGAGAATTCCCGACAGTTTGCCTTTCGATCCGACCTCGGCTTCGCGCACCTTCTGGTTGAACACGATGACCGCATCTGGCGGATAGAATCGTTCATCACGCTTTTGCGCATTGGTCAAGTCCACGCGTTCAAGCGCTTGAATGGGGGTGTCGCTCGCGCCCAGCAGTCCCTTAGCTTTTAGTGCTTCGCGCACACGCGCATTCACGCGATGCACCTCGCCCCAAGTCTGCGATACGACGACGGCTGATGCGCTTTTTTCCGCGAGACAAACATATTCCTCAGCAAGCTTGTCAGCTTGTTCGCCGAGGCCACAACCGACGACCGCGCCCATCTGGTCGAGACGCTTGAAGGAGTCCGCCAATCTTCCCGCCGCTGCCGCTTCGACCGCACTGCGATACCGCTTGATGCTGGCGCGTTCGCTGTTGTCGCGAGCGAGGCCGGGGCCTTGTCGGCGAATCTTGTGCAACTCCACCGGCTTAATGCCGGCATGACGCTCAATGGCGAGCAAAGCATCCGATGCTTCCACCGCACCGTGCTGCCGCGTGTCACCCGAAAGAACGATCCGGGCATTTCGTTCCTTGGCGAGTCGGAGCAACGCCAGCATTTGCTGTCCACCAATCTGGCCAGCTTCATCAACGACGATGACGGCTCTCTCCGGTAATTCCGCTTTGGTGAGAAAGCTCGCCACCGTCGCCGGCGATGGAAACCCAGCCTTCTCCATGTCCACTACTTGCTGACGTTGCGGCGCAAGCACAGCCGCCGGACGGCCCGATTGCTTGATTTGCTGAACCAACTCATGCAGCACGAAACTTTTTCCCGTGCCTGCACCACCGCGAAAGATCGAAACCAGATTCGTCGAGCCAAGCAATCCATCGAGCGCCTTGCGCTGCTCGTCATCAAGCTTTGGGTTGGCAGGCTGAGGATTCAGAACGAGCGGCCAGCAGTCGCCGACGCCTTCCTTGGCGGTCTGAACAATCTCCCACTCACGCAACAGCACGTCGCGCTTGGTTAATTCACCAGGACGAGCCGCATCACGGATGTAACCGCGCCTTTCAGTGAGCTGCTTGAGTTCAGCCAGAGAGAAATCTTCGCCGCGCGCCCGCCCCAGCGCTTCTTGCCACACTTGACACTCCAGCACGACCGAGTTGCGGTCAAACAGATGCTCCTCCGCCCATTGCACTGCCTCGACAACGGAAATGGACGCGCGTCGTTTTGCATCATCACTCGGGCTTGTCGTCAAACCACGCAAAACTTCCCGGTCCGCTTGATTTAGTTGCGCGCCCCAGAGCGACCGCAATTCATCACGGCTGAGATCCTTTTGCTTCCGCGTTCGTTTCTCTGTTGCCAGTCGCGCCCGCAAATCGGCGATGTTTGAACCGGCCAGTTCGGGTTTGTCGGCCAGCAGCTTGGCCAATGCCTTATCAATTTCTGCGTCGCGCTTGGAAAAGCGGTCGCACAGTTCGGCCGGAATTCCTTCTATATGGAAATCACCGCGTGGCAGATTGCGAATGCGATACCCGAAACCACGCAACTCGCGGGCGAGTTCATGGTAATATGCGTTCTCTGCAAACTTGCGGGCACGCAGAAGTTCGTAGTTCTGGAGCGCCTTCCACCGATTTTCCGAATCGTCGAAGGTCGCGTTGAAAACGATGCAATGGGTATGCAGGTGCGGATCGAGCGCACGCGAAGTGTCATGCGTGAACAGCGCGGCGGCAAAATTGCCAGTGCGCCGGTCTTTCTGTGCTCCACCAGTGCGAATCCGAGTGGAAGCAAACGCCTCGAACTCGTGCAGCGCCGACTTCACCGCCCGCGCATGAGCATCCAGCACCCGCGTGTCCTCGCCGAGAAATCCGGCCAGTGAAACCGACTTCGGCGGCGAAAAAGTGAAGTCGTAGAAAATCCGACGGTTTGCGGCGCTCCCGTCGCCAACTGCCCGCGTGGTATTCAGTCGTTGGGTCAGCGTTTCGCCTGTGGCGGGATGCTGATTTTCGCACAGTCGCAGGAAGTCTTCCGCCCGAACGCGACCAACCAACCCCAGCCGCTCCGCCCCGAGGCCCTGCCATTCACCGGAGACGCGCTGTCCCTCGTCGTAGTAATCGCCGATGCAGAGGTGTTCCTCAAAGTATTCCCGCGCGTTTGCGAGGTTGTATTGCGTCTTGGCCGTGACCACGCGCAAAACGATAAACAATACCTGTCAACGGATTGTGTATCACATGCAGCTTTAACAGTTTGGCCAGATTGTGTGGCGACACTTTGGGAAATTGGCGCAGCCTAGAAACTGTTTGCCGCTGCTCTTGGCTGTGCGGGCGACCATTTTGCCGCCGCATTTGGGGCAGACATCTGTGGATTCGTGACGTTGCCTCAAAGATTCAAGGTGGTCTGATTTGGTGAGCCCACCAGTCGCCTTGAATTCTCGCAGCCGACCCTCAATGTCCATCACCTGCTGTTGAGTGAGCACAGGGCTGTTGATGCTGGTAATATAACTGCCCAAACCAGTGCAAAGCACGTTTGCTGGCATGGGAGTTTTGAACTCGCATTCTCCGACAAAAAATACCACCGAGTGAAAATGGTGGCGATCCAGTTTGAGGAAATCAGCTAAACATTCGATGTGACGGTAGTTTTGACGAAGCGGATTCTGGAATCGGTTTTTGTGACCGTAAACACTTTGACACCAAGTGGTGTCCTTTTCGCCGCCAAAAATCCAACCTTGCATATTCTTCGTCTCGATTACGAAGATTCCAAACACTGAGACCAAGACATGGTCTATCTGGGTCGTGCCGTTTTTAGACGGGATGATCAAGTCATCAATGCGACGATAGACAGTTTCATCCAAGCGCAGCCACATGCCGAACGTGGTCAGCTTTTCCCCAAACCAGCCTTTGATCACATTAAACATGCAGCATTTGAGTGTTTCCACTCCTGCTTTACGTGGCAAGCCCGATACGCTGTTTGGCGATGTCGTGAATTACAGCGACCATGATCTGGAAATCGTGGCGGACAATCAAGGGACTGGCCGCGCACCCTGTGTAACTGATACATCCGCCCACCTTCCGATTGTGTTGAACTGCTGGGGTGAGCACGAGAACGATTCAAAAGCCAGGCATCAATGGTTGGCGCATCTGCCGCACCAACCGGAAATACGCTCGCGTCGTCGGTGACCCGTTTCGCAGGGTGGTGGAAGATTCATTTACCATCGGTGTTAAGGAAGCTGCGGCGATCTCGGCTTCGGCGAATCCTGGATACACTCGATCCCGCGTTCCCAAGTTCGGCTGGCAGATGCGTTGCCAACAACTTTCCACCAGCATCGTCAAACACTCGGTCACCAAAACTCAATCCGGATTCACATCTAACTATGCAAACACCCACCACGACTCAACTCCACACCGCCATTGAGGTGCTGAAGAAGCTTGGAGAACGGCTAAACACCCACGCTGAGAACTCGGCCATGCAGCTCGCTGAGTCACCCGTCACCGCACATCAGGCCGCGCAAACCGGCGTGGGCGCGATTGAACAAACCACCCGCATTGAAGGTGTCGTCACGCAATTGGAGCAGTGGCGCACGGAACTCAATCAACAAAGGAGGCAGTGTGTTACCCATCACGTTTAAGGAAGGACAAGCCTTACCCCTTGTTGTCACAAGGATTTTGCGTCCGCGAATGAGTCGCGAGGTGGACGCGCAACAAGCGCGCATGAGCGGCAGCCAGCGGCCACGGCAAGAGTCAGTCCGTGTCCGTGAATTGGCCGTGGGCGGTGCGCAGTTGCGCCGCAATCTGAAGCGCGAACAGGTCGCGGACGCATTCAGCCCGCGCCCTCAATCTTGGCAACGAATTGTCCGTGTCCGTGAACTGGCAGCGGGCCAGAACAGTCGCGATCAGGCAACGGTCACGGACGTGATTCGTTCCAGTTCAGTCCAGGACGACAAAATGTCCGCGTCCACGGACACGCCGCAGCCGCGAGCGAGTCGCAAATCGTCCGCGAATGGGACGCTGGCAGTTCATCGACTGTCTGTGTCCATAGCGCCGCCCACAGAATTCCCCGTCCGGATTCAACACGCTCCCGCTCATGACCTCATTTGATCCAGCCAGTGTGCGGCAAGCGGTCGCGGAGTTTACGCCGCGCCGTCCCGAGAAGTTCCAAGACCTGATGCCGGCCAAGGAGGTCATCGTTGAACTCCGGCAGAAGCGCGCGTCGTATCGGGCGATTGCCGAGTTGCTCACCCAGCATTGCCTGCCCACGAGCAAAACGGCGGTCGCGGTGTTCTGTCACGAGGTGCTGGGTGAAATCGTTCGTCCGCGCCGCCGTCCCGGACGCAAGCGTCCCATTGTCCCCGCAGTTGCCGATGCCGCGTCCGCGTCCGCACCATCACTCGCCACTCAAACTCCCACTGAACCGACCGGCAATGGCAGCGGTGAAGACTCGCCATCGCGCAGTCGCGGCCCACGCATCGCCCAGGTGCGGATGCTCAAACCCCAAACCTCATGAAACGACTCGATTTGATCCTCAATGGCAAAGGTGGCGTCGGCAAAAGCTTCTTTGCCGTGAACTTCATCCAGTTTCTCAAGGACAAGGGCATTGCCCATGTCGCGATTGATTCCGACAACGAGAACTCCACGCTGAAGCGTTTTCACCCGGACACACGATTCCTCGACTTGGACAATCGCCGGGAACTCGACGGGATATTCACGGCACTGGAAAAGGCCAATCTCGTTGTCATGGATTGCCGCGCCGCGTCCACCGACCTGTTCATTGAATACTTCGCCGAGATTGACTTGCCCGCTGTGCTGTCCGCAATCGGTGCAGCGCTCACGCTCGTCATGCCGGTGAACCACGAGGCGGACAGCGTGGACCAGATTCAACGGCTTGCCGACCAGTTCGGGAAGCAATGCAGCTACGTGGTGGTTCGCAATGCCGCGCACAGCGACAGCTTCGCACTATTTGAATCGTCTGAGGTGCGCGCCCAGCTCAAGGACACACTTGGCGGGCGGGAAATCAGCATGAGCCGGTTGCAGGATTGGCTGGTTGAGGCCCTCAACGCCGAGAATCTGACGATCACGTCGGCGGCGAAGCACTCATCGTTTAGCCTTCTTGACCGGCAACGCCTTCAAACGTGGCAACGGAAGCTTTACGCCGAGATCGAATCCGTCGCCGGCCTCTTGTTGCCCGCCAAATAATCCCATACCGAGCAACGAACAGCCCAACTTCGACGAAGAGTTCGACGAGGCAGTCGCCGAATGGCGCGATAAGCATCGGCTGCGAGAGGACGACGCCGTGATGCTCCTTGTCGAGTTGTTCCGAATCCACCAGCGGCATTGGGATGAAGTCCGACGCCGAGAGCTCCCGTCGTTTGATCAATTCCGGGCGGACATCGCGAAGCTGGTCGAAGCCGCACGGACATTTCAGGGACAATCGGCGGCCCTGCTCGAAATCATGCGCAATCAGAACCCGGCACATCGTGCTGCCAGAATCACCCGCGCCGCCGCCGTCTGTGCGACGATTGCAGACTTGCTCGCCGGATATCTGATCGGGAGGGCCTGGCCGTGAAACTCGACGCTATTCCGTTCAGCCCAATCATGCCACCGCCGGACCTCATCCTCGCATTCAGGAATCCGAAATACTTTATGGTCGCTGGCGGCATCATGCTTGTCCTGTTTGCGGCGTGGCTCTTGTTCAGTCCCCGCAATCGAAAGGGCTATGTGGCGAAGCTCGGCGGACTGACGTGGAAACGAACACAGTTCTGTCGCGGCTGGCTCATCACCGGTGACACTGGCTCTGGCAAAACCAGTTCGGGCATCAATCAGCTTGCCCACCAGGTGTTCCAGAACGAGCCGACGTGGGGCGGATTGTGCATTGATGAAAAGGGCGTGTATTGGGAAACGCTCACGGCAATGGCGAAGCATTACGGGCGGGAAGGGGATTTGATCCAGTTGCGAATCCGCAGCGGTAGCGAGGACGCACAATGGACGCCGCAGCATCGCTTCAACCTAACCGGCGACCGGCGCATCCCCTTCACAACCTACGCCAAGTTCGTCGTTGATACGGCCACAAGTCTTGGTCAAGGCGGGGACAAAGGCTTTTTCAAAAGCCAGGCGCAAACCCACATCGCCCATGCGCTCGAAATGCTCTACGAACTGAAACGCCCCGTGACGTTGCTCGGTGCGTTCGAGTTGCTGTCTGACCGCGAGCTGCTCGAAGAAGAAATGGAGAACCTCGAATCGCTTCTTGAAACGCCGCGCCGCGAAGCTGTGTACGCCCATTTCGCGAATCGCTTCCTGAACCAGCCCGACGAGCAATCCGGCGGCGTCCGCGAGACCATCGGCAACTACCTGCAGTACTTCCTGACACCCGAAGTTGCCGAAGTCTTCTGCGCGGAGGAAGCACGTTCGATTTCGCCACGATTGACCAGGGCAAAATGATCCTCACCACGATGCCGCAGAAATTCCAAACCGAGCGCCGCTATGTGAACACGTTTCTCAAGCTGCTGTATTACAGCCACGCCCTGCGTCGCTTCATAAGACCAAGGCTGACCGCGCGAAGGACAATCTGCTCATCCTCTGGGCCGACGAAGCACAGCGATTCATGACGGCGAGCGAGGACGGCACGAGCGACTACAACTGCGTGGACGTGATCCGCGAAGCGGGTGCAACCATCGTCGCCGCCGCGCAGAGCACGACCTCATTTGTGCCACCGCTCGGCAACGATAAGTCAAAGGTGCTGACCCTGAACCTTCGCAACCGAATGATCTTTCGCGCAGCCGACGAAGCCGACGCCGTCCAAGCCGCCGATTTCCTCGGGAAGAAGCGCGTGGTGAAACGCTCATGGGGATTCAGCGCCGGCAAACGCAACGTCAACTACTCCGAAACCGAGGAGCACAAAATCAAACCGCACAAACTCCGCAACCTACGCGACCACGAGTGCGTGCTCGTGCATTGCGAACGCGGTTTTCGCCGTGTGACCCTGCCGCCACTGGAGTTTGATGGAACGGTGTCCGGTTGGTTTCCCAAGTGGAAACGGTTGTTGTGACGGCCGTGACCAACGCACGGTTTGCTTCGCTCCACGGGCTGCCGGTCGGCCCTGTCTCCCCCTCGACCACACCCGTTCCACTGCGCAAATCCGTGCGCTCGTCACGAGCAGGCATCCGCATCATGCCGCAAGCGCGGCAGGCTTCCGTCTGTGGCTCGGCGGCGGGCTTTGCGCTCCGGCTGCGATCCGCTATGCGCTCCTCTCCGCCTGTGCTCCACTTCCCCGCTCGCCGCCCACAGACCGAAGCCATAAACCAACCCGGAATTCCGGGATTCATCCGCCAAACAAAGAGGAGATGCGCGGCGCGATTCGGCGGATGTTCTCTCGCAGAGCAGCAGCCTGCGGTGAATAGACGAGCACAAGCTCGCGAGTCAGCGACTTCAATTCGTCAGCCTCGATGCTCGCAAATCGTTCCTTCGACAACCCCGCAACCGCAGGCACCGGAACAACGGCCGCGAGGTTCGCGGTCTCAATCGCGGAGATCAATAGACTAAAACTCTCGGCTCTCACCCGAATATCAAGTCGCACGTTAAGCTTCGCTGCCAGTGCCTGAATGCCCTTCGCCAAGACGCCGTCGCTGGTCAGCAGCGCAAATGGGATGTTTTGGAGAAGCTGGAATCCCGCGGCGGTACGTCCAGGCAGGAGCTTGCGCGGAACCACCAGCGCATAAGCCAGTGATCCGCACGGCAGGGCGCTCAACGAATCATCCGCTGCATCCTTGCGGACGACGGCTAGGTCAATGTGGCCGGCCTTCACCGCGTCAACCGATTGGGTGGTGGTTTGGTTCAGGAACTCAAAACGGACGGACGCTGACAGCCCTTGGAGTTCCACAAGGCGAGGCATCAGTAGCCATCGGAATACGCTTTCGCCCGCCCCGATGCGGACAACTTCGTCTTTGGAAAAGCTTGACCGCAGTTCTTCGACCGAACGGAAATACGCCTGCGTGAGGACGGCCAGTTTCCGGCCATCTTCCGTCAATCGAATGGTTTTCCCGGCTCGTTCCACCAACTTGGTTCCAAAAAACTCCTCCAGTTCCTTCACCTGCCGGCTGAACTGGCTCTGCCGAGTCAGATCACCCTTCGCAGCCAACGAGATCGAGCCAGCCTCCGCAATCCGGCAGAATGTGCGAAGGCGCTCAATCGTGAATCCGCTGGCGGCTTCAAACTCGGTCATATCTGACTATAAAATCATATTTACATCAAACAACGGCATATTCAATCATAAAGTCGTGTGGTAAGAATGGCCTGTGAACTGGAAGCCGTTATGACAAAACTCGAAGACATCAGGGTGAACAGTTTGGTTCGCGGGCTCGTGCCGAACTCGGTCGTCACGATCAAGCACGTCCAGATGTTCGGCGATCAGGCGCTCGAAGTCACCTACGTGGACGGTGAGGGCAAACCGAGCACACAGCTTCTCTTTCGCGACCAGGAGGCCAACCTTGAATTGGTAAAACAGTCCCGGCCCCTGAGTTTCACTGCCGACGGTCATTTGTTCCGCTTGGCCTCCGAGGCGCAGCGCCTGAGCTTGGCATTCCTCTTTGACCCCCTGATCGCCGTCAACACTTCATCTATCGAGCCGCTGCCACACCAAATCACCGCCGTCTATGAAACCATGCTGAACCGTCAGCCGCTGCGGTTTCTCCTGGCAGATGATCCGGGCGCCGGGAAAACCATCATGGCTGGGTTGTTGATCAAGGAACTCATCATTCGCGGGGACGTTGCGCGGTGTCTGATCATTGCTCCCGGAAGCCTTGTGGAACAATGGCAGGATGAACTGGACCAGAAGTTCAATCTTCAGTTCGACATTCTGACGAACGAAGGGTTGCAAGCCGCGCGCACCGGCAACTGGTTTCAAGAGCACAGCCTTTGCCTTTGCCGTCTCGACAAACTCAGCCGGAATCCGGACGTTCAAGACAAACTTGTCGCCACCGATTGGGATCTTGTCGTGGTGGACGAAGCGCACAAGATGTCGGCCTCCTATTTTGGATCGGAGAAGAAGGAAACAAAGCGCTTCAAACTCGGCCGGAAGATTTCCGAGCACACGCGCCAACTCCTGTTGCTCACAGCGACGCCGCACAACGGCAAGGAGCAAGATTTTCACCTCTTCCTGTCCTTAATTGATGGCGACCGGTTTGAGGGCAAGCCGCGAGATGCCGCCCACACTGTTGACGCGAGCGACATCATGCGGCGCATGGTAAAGGAGCAACTCGTCACGATGGAGGGCAAGCCGCTGTTTCCCGACCGGTTCGCATACACCGTGCCTTACGACTTGTCGCCAGAAGAAGCCGCACTCTACAAGAACGTGACGGAATACGTCTGTGAGCAGTTCAATCGCGCGGACAACCTGGACAATGAAAAACGGCGCGGCACGGTCGGCTTCGCCCTCACGATTCTTCAACGCCGCTTGGCTTCCTCGCCGGAAGCCATCTTCCAATCACTGCGCCGACGTCGCGAACGTCTCGAAGACCGCTTGCGCGAGGAAAAACTCCTTCGCCGTGGCGCAGCGGCCTCAGACCGACTCAGCCAAAGTCCAGACTTGGAGGAAGAGGACATTGACGACCTTGAGGACGCACCCGAAGAGGAACTGGAAACCGCCGAGGAACAAATCGTTGACCAGGCAACGGCAGCCCTGACAATCGCGGAACTGGAGGAAGAAATCCGAACCTTGCGCGCACTCGAATCCGAGGCGGCAAAACTCAAACGCTCCGGCAACGACACGAAGTGGAAAGAGCTTTCCAAGACGATCCTTGAGAACCCGGAAATGTTCGATGCCAACCGCAATCGGCGCAAGCTCGTGATCTTCACCGAACATCGCGACACCCTTAATTATCTCAACGACAAACTTTCGTCGCTGTTGGGGAATCCGAACCACATTGTCACGATCCACGGTCAGACTCCGCGTGACCGGCGCCGACAATTTCAGGAGGCGTTCGAGCAGGATCCCGAAGTTTTGATCCTCGTCGCGACTGACGCCGCCAGCGAGGGCATCAACTTGCATCGGCGCGCTCACCTGATGGTGAACTACGACCTGCCATGGAACCCGAACCGTATCGAGCAGCGGTTTGGCCGGATTCACCGAATCGGCCAGACTGAACTTTGTCATTTGTGGAACCTCGTCGCTATGGAAACGCGAGAGGGGCATGTCTTCCACCGGCTTTTTGAAAAACTCGCTGAGCAACGAAAAGCACTTGGGGGCGCCGTTTTCGATGTGTTGGGCAAAATGTTCAAAGACCGGTCGCTTCGTGACCTTCTGATTGAGGCAATCCGGGAAGGGAACAGGCCAGAGGTCAAAGCCCGCCTCGACCAGGTGATTGACACGGAACTTGATGTCGAACACCTCCGCGGCCTCATTGAAGACCGTTATTTGGTCCACGAAACCCTCACCGCCACGCGGGTCCGAGAAATTCGCGATCAGATGGACCGGGCGCAAGCGCGCAAGCTTCAGCCCCACTACATCGGCTCGTTTTTCGAGGAAGCCTTCAAAATGTATGGTGGCCAGCTTCACAAGCGCGAGCCAAGACGATTCGAGATCCGCCGTGTGCCGGCGGAAATTCGACAGCGCGACCGCATCATTGGCACTCGCGCTCCCGTGCTGAACGCCTACGAGCGCGTCACCTTCCACAAGGGCGACATCCGCATTCCCGACAAGCCGCCCGCGGCGCTCATCGCCCCCGGTCATCCGCTGCTGGACGCCACGATTGATCTCGTGCTGGAGCGCCATCGTGACACGTTGCGACAGGGGGCGGTGCTGGTGGACCCCAACGACACGGGAACCGAACCCCGCATCCTGTTCTACTTGGAACACTCCATTACCGACGGTCGCAAAGACGCCAATAGAAATCCGCTGACAATTTCCCGCCAGCTTCAGTTTGTTGAAATCACGCGTTCCGGCCAGTTGATTGCCGCAGGATACGCTCCCTACCTCGACTACACGCCTGCAACCGCAGAGCAACTCGCGGCCGTGCGCCCTCTGCTTGATGAACCTTGGCTCAACCAGAATCTCGAACAGCGCGCCCTTGCTTTTGCCATTCAACGGATAGTCCCGCCGCATCTTGAAGAAGTCCGCGCTCGCCGCGAGCATTACATTCAGAAAGTCATGCAGCAGGTCAAAGCCCGGCTGACTGCGGAAATCAATTATTGGGATCATCGCGCGAACGTCCTCAAGGCACAGGAAGATGTCGGCAAGAGCCGGTCAAACTTGAACTCTGCGAACGCGCGGCGCACCGCCGACGAGCTTGCTGACCGGCTCAAGAAGCGAATGACAGAACTGGAGCAGGAGAAAACCATCGTGGCACGTCCGCCAACGGTCCTGGCTGGCGGGCTGATCGTTCCCGTAGGTTTCTTCGCCAATGGCGGGGGCACAGCAGATGCCCTGCGCGAAACCCCGCCCGCCTATGGCACGCCCGACCGCGAAATCGAACGGCTGGCGATGGGAAAGGTGATGGAGTTCGAGCGCGAACAGGGCTTCCAACCCCGCGACGTGAGCGCCGAGAACCGTGGCTACGACATCGAAAGCCGTGACCCGAAAACCGACCGGCTTCGCTTCATTGAGGTCAAGGGCCGTGTCAAAGGAGCGCCGACCGTCACTGTTACCAAAAATGAAATCCTAACCAGCTTAAACCGGCCCGATGCGTTTGTTCTGGCGATTGTGTTTGTGGAATCAGGGGTCGCGCAAACCCCGATCTACCTGCACCAACCATTCGCTCACGAGCCGGAGTTCGCCACAGCCAGCGTGAACTTTAAGTTGTCCGAGTTGTTGGAGAAAGCGAACGCGTAGAAGACTTAACCACCGCCCGACCATGCAGCCGCCAAGCTACTTCGAGAGCATCCGACGCCGCGCTTCCGAGCGCTGGGATCAGTTGGAGCGCGACCCGGAACTGGCTGGGCCTTGGCATCAGCTTTTCCGGCAAGTCCAGAGTCCACGGCACGTGGTGTCCGAGTTGCTGCAAAACGCCGACGATGCCGGCGCGAAGTCCGCCTCAGTCCGCATCGAGGACAACACCTTCATCTTCGAGCACGATGGCGATGATTTCGACGCCGAGCAATTCGCTTCGCTGTGCCGCTTCGGCTTTTCCAACAAGCGCACCTTGCACACCATTGGTTTTCGCGGTGTTGGCTTCAAATCAACGTTCAGCCTCGGCGACACCGTCGAAGTCCACACGCCAACGCTGGCGGTTTGCTTCAAAAAGAAGCGGTTCACCGAACCGATCTGGCTGTCTGACGCGAAACCAACTCGGGGAACGACAATCATCCGGGTGCGCATCGCCGACCGCAATCGAGCGTCTGCCCTGCGAAAGAACTTCCAGGAATGGGCGCAAAGCCCCGCTTCGCTGTTGTTCTTCAATCATCTCAAGCAGCTTGCCATCGAGGGCAATGTCATCCGACAACAGCCCGCCCAAAAAGGCCCGCTGCCGCAATCGTCCTGGGTCAAGTTGATCGGTGCTGACACGAAAAAGCTGCTCGTCATTCAAAGCGAGGAAGCTCCTTTTCCGGACGAAGCTGCCGACGAGATTCGTGCTGAACGCAGCGTGCTCGCCGAGGATTTGAGCCTCCCGCCATGCCGCGTGGAGATTGTCCTGGGGCTGTCGGACACCAACCGGCTTTACGTCGTTCTGCCAACCGGCGCGGAATTGAACCTGCCGTTCTCCTGCAACGCGCCCTTCATTCAGGACACCGCCCGCACCGCGATCAAAGACCCGGCGATGTCTCCGACCAATCAGTGGCTTCTCGAAAGAGCCGGCAAACTCGCCGCCAACGCCATGCTTCAGTGGGTCGGCAACGAAGGGCTTTCGCTTCAAGAACGCGCCGACGCTTACGACCTGCTAAAAGAGGCGGTCGAGTTTGATCCCGGCCTGAACGGCGCGTGTAGCCAAACCATCGCGGAGAACATGTTGTCCGAGTTGAACGGCAAGCGCCTCCTTCTGACCACAGCAGGGAAGCTCGCCCAAGCCGGCGAATGTGTCGCCGTTCCCGACGAATTGTTCGGCGTTTGGGATTCGAACCAGTTGCTGAAGCTCTTGTCGCCGGGGAACGGTTATCTGCTCGCGTCCGAAGCCTCCGATGCTGTTTCCATGCTGAAATCGCATGGCTGGTTAAGCGTCATTGAGGCTGAGGCCGCGCTTCAGCAATTGGAAAAGGTCGAAAGCGTTCCCTGTCCCGCTTCCTGGCCGCAATTGCATGCCCTCTGGTCGTTCGTCGAGGACGAGCTTCATTACGGTGACTGGAACAGTGAGCGCCGTCGCCGCATGAGAGTCGTGCCGGTGGACGGAAGCAAGATTCTCCACGCCGCCAATGGCGTCGTCAGGCTTTCCTCCCGCCGCGACCTGCTTTCGGAAGCGGATTGGAAGTTCGTCATGAACTACACGCCCACCGTGAACAGCGAATGGCTCGCGTGGATTTCCAAACACGCCCCGAAGAAGACTCCGGCATGGAACGAGAAGATTGATCCCGGCTACGCTCTGTTGCAGGCGCTTGCACTTCACGAACCAAGCTCGGTGGATCGCATCGCGGCGCAAGCGTCGTTGCGGATCTTCACCGGCAAGGAGGTGGCACTGGCCGACTGCGTGCGCATCACTCACATCATGGCGGCACTCGGCGCAACTATCCCCGAGGGCTTCCGCTTCGTCTCAAAAGACCTTCATCTCCGCGACTCTGCTCATGGCGTCGTGGTGGATGAAACCGGCCGCATCGAAGACATCGTACCGGCGAACTGGGCCAACGAGCATTTGTTGCACGAGGACTACTTCCGCAACTTCCAGTCCTGCAAGCCGGAGAGATGGAAACAGTGGATCAGGACGCCCGGCAGCAAGCTCCTGCTTTTCGTCCCAATTGTTGAACAGCGGCAGCACCTTTACAGCCGCAGCGGGGCGACACGCTTCGCCGCCGGGCGTGGCGCAAAAGAGCCCAGAGAATTCCACTACCGCCGCGACGATTTTACCGCGATTGACTACTCCTTTCCTTTGGAACTCACACGTCACTGGGAAAAGCTCGCCAAAACCGATTCTGCTCTCTGGACCGGCGTCATGGAGGGATTGCTCACTGCGCCGCCTCATCATTGGGAAGGGAAGACGGAGGCCGAGATTCGGCACAACGGCAATACATACTACAAGACGCTCGACTGCGGGTTCATCCCCGCTGAGTGGATAAATTACCTGCGTTCTCTCCCCTGCCTTCCGGACAGCCACGGCAAACCGCACATTCCGTCCGAACTGCTGCTGCTCATGCCGGAAACCGAGCCGCTGCGCGGTGTCGAGCCATTCATCCGACTCGACCTCGACACCGAACGCACCAAACCGCTCCTGAAGCTGCTCGGGGTTCGCGATACCCCCGCAGACGCCGACAAATTGCTCGCGCGTCTCCGCGCCATGTCTGCCGTCCCTCAGCCGCTTCAGCACCTGCCGCAGATTTCCCGCTACTATGAGGCGTTGGACCGCATCGCCCTTCGCTGCGCGCCCGCGCAGTTGAACCCCATTAAAGAGGCGTTCAGTCAGAAGGCCCTCATCCTCACCGACACCGGTGAATGGCTGACTTCCGGTGAAATCTCGATTTTCCCCGACGAAGACAACACTTCGCCGAGCATCCACCCCTCCTTCCGAACCCTGAGTTTGTGGCTGCGCATCGGCGTATCCGAGCGTCCGGCCCTGGAGCGCACAATCGAATGGCTGAAATCGTTGGAAAGCGGCGCGAAGCTCGACGCCAACGCGGCCCGGCGCGTGCGCAGCGCGCTCCAGCGCGAGCCCCTGCGAATCTGGAATGAATGTCAGCACTGGCTCACCCTCGATTCCACCTGGGAGTCGGTTGGGAAGCTCAAGTATCGGCTGACGATGCAGTCGCTTACCAAGTGGGGCGAACTCTTCCCGTTTATCAAGGCCGCCACCGCCAATCTCCAGATGCTGAGCGTGGAGGCGACGCAGCTTGCTCCGTTCGCTGCGCTCCGCAATTTGGGCGATGCAGTCGAATTCCGCGTCACGAAATTCACCCCATCGTCCCGTAATAGCGACCCGAAGCCCTGGTTGACCGCGCTTGCCGACGGCTTGTGTCGCGTAAAGCTGCCCAACGAGGAAGACACGCGGCGCGTCCGCACGGCGGCGCAGCGTTTGCGCGAAACGTCATGGAACGCGTTCACCCATCTCGACGTCACGCCCTATGTTGACGGTGCGCCGGCCGGCGAGCCATTCACGCCAAAGGCCCTCTGGCAGGACTCCAGCCTCTACGTGGCGGGGCAATCCACCGTGCGACTTTACAGGGATTTGGCCGACGAATTGGCGCGGCCTTTTTCCCACACGCAAGTCTCCGACGCCATTGCGGCGTGCATCGAGCGGACTCCCGAATTCATAACCGAATATCTGGAAGCCCATTTCGAATTGGACGCCCAACCCGAAATGCCGTTAAGGCCCGACCAAGCCAAACCCGAATCGCAGGCCGCTGCGGACGAATCACCGAAGTCTAAAGAGACGAGCCAGGAAACCACCGAGACCACAGACGCAGAAGCCCCGGTTGAGAATACGGAGGACGTTCCGCCATCGGCCGGGGAGGATGGCGATGAAGAACCCGAACCCGAAGCTGACGACAGAGGCACGGAGGAACAGGAAGCAAAGCAGCCGACTCCGCCCAAGCCGACGCTGATTGAGCTGTACGCGCGGCAACGGGGATTCCGCTGGCACGCCGCCGAGAAATGCTACACCCACGCCGACGGCCGCTGGATTGAAAAATCCGCAAGCCCGTTTAATTGGGAGGAACACGCCGCCGGCGGCGAGCTGGTTTCCCGCCTTTGGGTCACCGAGCAAAAGCTGGCAAACGGAGTCGAGATCGCCGCCGAGCTTTGGACTCTGATCGGTCAGCAACCCGCAACGACCGCGTTGGTTGTCGTCGGTGACGACCATGCGCCCTGCGCCCTCACAGGGCAGGAAATCCTGGAATTGAAGGACTCGCGACAAATCATGCTGCACCCGGCGCGGTACCGAATCGTGGAGAACCCCAACTGAAGATTGACTGGTATAACCGCACAATCGTATGGTTTAACCAAACACTATGACCAACCTCGTGGACATCGTTTCCTCCCGCGTGAAGGCCGAGCTTCTGCGGTTGCTCTTCGGCCTGAATCAGCCCGAACTGCATCTGCGCGAACTGGTCCGGCAATCCGGCCTTTCCCTCGGCACGGTGCAGCAGGAGTTGCGGCGCTTGACCCGTGTCGAACTCGTAATCGCCCGCAAGGACGGCAACCGCGTCTATTACCGCGCCAACCCGGACCATCCCGCTTTCCGGGATTTGTGTTCGCTGGTTCTCAAGACCGACGGTTTGGTGGGCGTGCTGCAGCCGGCGCTCAAGACCCCGGACGTCAGTCTCGCCTTCGTTTTCGGCTCGGTGGCGCGCGGCGACACCGGCGCGGCCAGCGACGTGGACCTCATGGTCGTCGGGTCGCTGGGACTGCGGAAGCTGACCTCGCTGCTATCGGGACTGGCGGATCGTTTGGGCCGCGAAATCAATCCCCACGTCCTGTCGCCGGAGGAATTCGCCAAACGAAAGGCGGAGCGTGACCACTTTGTGACCTCCGTGCTGGCCGCACCCAGACTCTTCGTGAAAGGGACGGAACATGAGCTTGCAACAATGGGCTAGTAACGGCTGGCTGCGACCGCACGAAACCAGCCCCAAAGAAATCCAGGACCTGCTGGCCATCGTGAAGCGCGACTTGGCGGACGCCAAGGGCAACATCTCCGCCGACTGGCAGTTTGGCATCGCCTACAACGCGGCGCTAAAACTTTGCACTGTGCTGCTCTACGCCTCCGGCTACCGCCCGGAGAAAACGCTTCAGCACTACCGCACCCTCCAGGCGCTGCCGTTGATTCTCGGTCCTGAACGCAAGGGCGACGCCGATTACCTCGACGCCTGCCGCATCAAGCGCAACACCGTGGAATACGATTACGCCGGCGCGGCCACGCGGAAGGACGCCCAGGAACTCATCGAATTCTGCGAGGAACTCCGCGAAGCCGTCATCTCCTGGCTGGAACGCGAGCACATCGAACTCACCCTGCCGCCGGACAAACAACCTTGAACCGCGAATAAACACCAATGAACGCTAATCTCAAAGCGGCAGAGGACTGCCGCACATCCAAACCCCGCAGGCTTGTCGGCCAATGCCACGGTTTCGTGCCTCCTGCTCATTCGCGTCTATTCGCGTCCATTCGCGGTTGAATCTCCATGACCTACAAAAAGAAACTCATTGAAGTCGCGCTGCCGCTGGAGGCCATCAACAAGGAGGCGGCGAGGGAGAAATCCATCCGGCATGGGCATCCGTCCACGTTGCATTTGTGGTGGGCGCGACGGCCGCTGGCGGCTTGCCGGGCGGTGCTGTTTGCGTCGCTGGTGGATGATCCGTCGGAATACGTCGCGGAGTTGCTGAAGGATTCGGCGAAGCGGAAGGCGGCGGAGAAGGAATTTAAGGCGCGCAAGAAGTTGTGGGATGAAATGTCGGCAGTGCTGGAAAAGGCCAAGGCCGGCGGCATTTCCGCGCCCGCTCCCGGACCAGAGCCGAAGCTGGAAGACATCATCGCCGAGATCGAGCGGGAACGGCTGTTCGAGATCATCCGTCAACTGGTGAAGTGGGAGAACTCGAACAACGAACGCGTGCTCAATTCCGCCCGTGCCGAGATCATGCGGTCGTGCAACGGAAGTCCACCCCCGGTTTATGATCCGTTTTGTGGCGGCGGATCGATTCCGCTGGAGGCGCAACGGCTGGGACTGGAGGCGCACGCGAGCGATTTGAATCCCGTGCCGGTGCTCATCAATAAGGCGCTAATTGAAATCCCGCCGAAGTTTGCGGGCAAACCGCCGGTGAACCCGGAGGCGAAGAAGAAGCTCGGAGCGTCCGGTTCGTGGAAAGGCGCGGCGGGGCTGTCCGAGGACATTCGTTACTACGGCGAATGGATGCGCGACGAGGCAGAAAAACGCATTGGTCATCTGTATCCCAAAGTGAAACTGCCGAAGGAACATGGCGGCGAGGAAACTACTGTGATTGCGTGGTTATGGGCACGCACGGTGGCGAGTCCCAACCCGGCAGCGAAAGGCGCACATGTGCCGCTGGTAAAATCGTTTTGGCTATCCACCAAACCCGGAAGGAAAGCTTGGGTCGAACCGATGGTAGATCAGAGCACGATGACCTACCGCTTTGAAGTTCGCACGGGCGACGGCGAGCCAAGGCCAGGAACGATGGGCAAAAAGGGGGATGTTTGTTTGTTGACTGGCATTCCAATGAGCCGCGAACACATCCGCACCGAAGGAAAAGCCGGACGGATGGGTGTTCGACTGATGGCAATCGTTGCCGAAGGCAAAAACGGGAGAATCTACCTTGCTCCCACTGAGGAACAGGAGCGCATTGCGCTTCAAGTCGTATCCCCAGCCGACATCCTGAACACGGAAATCATCGGAGACCTTCGATACCTCACTCCTGTCAGTTACGGCATGAACACGCATCGAAGCCTGTTCACGAATCGTCAGCTTGTGACGCTAAACACATTCTGCGAGTTAATCCATGAGGCGCGGTCAAAAGTTTTGCAGGATTCAGGAGACGACGAAGGCTATTCAAATGCCGTGACAACTTTTCTCGGTATGTGGATGAGCCGTTTTGTTGACCTCAACAACGCACTGTGTCAGTGGCGCTCCGATCCCGCCAAACAGCACGTCGGCCATTTGTTCGCCCGCCAAGCGATTCCCATCGTGTGGGATTTTGCCGAGGCAAACTCTTTGGGGTCATCTGCTGGAAGCTTCGACAAAACATTTCTATTTGTGCCGAAAGTTGTTGAAGGACTTGCGACAAGCAAGGTCGTCGGCGTGGTTCAACAAAAGAGCGCGACCGATATTTCAGTGACCGCCCGGCCATTCGTTTTTTCCAGCGACCCGCCGTATTACGACAATGTGCCGTATGCCGATCTTTCTGATTTCTTTTACGTGTGGCTGCGGCGTTGTCTTCAACCAGTGCATCCGCAGTTGCTCGGAACAGTGCTCGTCCCCAAAGCAGAGGAATTGGTAGCAGACCAGTTCCGACAAGGTGGAAAGGACAAAGCCCGCGAGTTTTTTGAGCGAGGCATGGGCCATGTATTTGGAAAGATGCGTGAGACGAGCGACGCTGCCTATCCAACGACGATTTACTACGCATTCAAGCAAACAGAAGACGAAGAGAACAACGGCGATGAAACGGAGACCACACACTCTTCTCGGACTTCAACGGGCTGGGAAACCTTTTTGCAAAGTTTAGTAGACGCTGGTTGGCAGATTGATGGCACATGGCCCATGCGAACCGAATTGGGCAATCGGATGCGGAGCATGGCAAGCAATGCGCTTGCATCGTCGATTGTTCTCGTTTGCCGCCCACGCCCGAAAGATGCCGGTGTTGCTTCACGTCGCGATTTGTTGGCCGCATTGAAGCGGGAGTTGCCCGAAGCGTTGCGGCATTTGCAGAAGGGCAACATCGCGCCAGTGGATTTGGCCCAGGCTGCCATCGGGCCGGGCATGGCCGTGTTCTCCCGTTACGCGAAGGTGCTGGAGACGGATGGCTCAACGATGTCGGTGCGGTCGGCGTTGACGGAAATCAACAAGTGCCTCGACGAAGTGCTGGCCGAACAGGAAGGCGAGTTCGACGCAGACACGCGCTGGGCGCTGGCGTGGTTCGACCAGAACGGATTCAACGAGGGCGCGTATGGCGTGGCGGAAACGCTTTGCACGGCCAAGAACACGAGCGTCCAGGGCATGAAGGACGCCGGCATCCTCGAAGCCCAAGGCGGCAAGGTGCGCCTGCTGAAGAAGGAGGAGTTGGACGCGGATTGGAATCCGGCCACGGACAAGCGCCTGACGATTTGGGAAATCACGCATCACCTGATCCGCCGTCTGGAGGAAGGCGAATCCGGCGCAGCGGAATTGATCCAGCAACTCGGTGCAAAGGCCGAAATCGCCCGCGACCTGTCGTATCGCCTCTACACGATTTGCGAACGTCGCAAGTGGGCGCAGGAAGCCATCGGTTACAACGCCCTCGTCCTCTCCTGGAGCGACGTGCAGCGGTTGGCGGAGGAGCGGAAGGCGGCAGCAACGCCGACACAGGGGGAATTGATTTGAAAGGAACAAACCACAATTGAGCACACACTATTGTCACTCTTGCGCCTAGGCACATAAGCATTATCCGACCACTAACCCGGAAGCGGTCAATCTGACAGGCAGCAACTACCAACTCCAAAAGTTTGTCAAACACACCACTCCCGCATCCGGCAGTTGGGCTGGGAAGAACTCGATCTACGACGATCCAACCTACGAAGCATACAAGAACTACTACGTTTCCGGCAGTCTGTCGGGAAGCTTGGAGATTGATGCCAACGGGAAGAAGAACGTGATTTGGTATGCCAGTTCTTCCTTGGGAACTTGCTGGAAGAACAACGCACCAGTGTTTTCCGGTGATGCGGTCAAAATCGTTTTTCCAGAGGACGATCAAAAGGTGCATCACTTCCATGTCGAAGCAGGCAGTTATCAAGCGACCGTCTGCGCGAAGTGTGGAAATCCCATACTGACCTGACTACCCCTCTTGCCATGCAACCCCCAAGCAATTCATCCGGCGTGCGTAACATGATCTTCGTGAGCCATGCGAATCCAGAGGACAACTTGTTCACGCGCTGGTTGGCGCTGCGTCTGGCGCGCGAGGGTTATCCGGTGTGGTCAGATCTGACCAAGCTGCTTGGAGGTGAGGATTTCTGGCGGGACATCGAGGTCGCAATTCGCGAGCGGACGGCAAAGTTCCTGTTCGTGCTTTCCAAAACGTCGAACCAGAAGCAGGGCGCGCTGATGGAATTGACGGTCGCGCGCAAGGTGGGGCGAAACATCCAGGACTTCATCATCCCGCTGCGGATTGATGACATCCGGCATGACGACATCAACATCGAGCTTCAGCGTTTGAACTGCATTGATTTTTCCAAGGGCTGGACCACGGGCTATGGCAGTCTCTTGAAAAAGTTGCAGGAGGATGGCATCGAGCGCGACCCGCGTTTCACCGCCGATGCCGTCACGAAATGGTGGCGTGGCAATTACTCGGTTGAAGAAGGTGTGACCACCACGCCGGAACGCTGCGCCTCGAACTGGTTCGAGTTCTCCAAGCTGCCAAAGACGGTATGGCTTCATTCGATAGACCCGCAGGACAAATTTGAGAAGGCCGTGGAAGACGAGGTTCTGGAGTTTTCTGTCCCCACCCGACCGCACGGAACTTGTTTGTTTAGTTTTGCAAAGGCGGACGAATTGTCGGCGCACCTTGCTGAACATGGGCTGGAGATCGTTCACAGCGTTGAGTTGAGCGTCGAAGATTTCAGCAAAGACGGCATGGAGCACCCCAAGATTGAGCGCCGTGATGCGCGCTACATTCTGAGCGGGATGTTTCGTGATGGCTTCGAGCGGTTCGCCATCTCCAAGGGATTGCTGCCATACGCACTTTCCGGCGGCGCTAAGTATTACTGGTTCAAGCAAGGGCTGGTGGAAAACGACAAGGTGTTTTTCACCAATCCTGCCGGCGAGAAATGCTGGCGCGCGATGGTGGAATACAAATCGTTCAGCGCGAAAGAAGGCCAGACGCGGTATCGCAACTGGCATTTCGGAATTCAAGCACGCCCCTTCTTCTGGCCGTTCACAGGATTTGCGGTGAAGGCGCATGTCGCGTTCACGGAGAATGGCGTTCTCTACGAAAGCAAAGCGAAGCAGCACGCCGCCCGCCGCAGCCAGTGCAAGAGTTGGTATAACGATGATTGGCTGGATCGAATTTTGGCGACGATGACCTTCCTTGCCGGGGAGAATGGCAACGAGATTCAGATTCCTTTGTCCGGCGATCAGTTCCTGATTGCGAAGCGGACACCAATTTTGTTCGAGAGCCCAGTTTCATTCCAATTGATGGAAGAACAGCCGCCGGTTGAAGAACCAGCACATGACGAGGAAGAAGGCGACGAACCGGAAGAGGAGGAGGTCGAAGCGTGAACAAGCTTATCCATTTGCCAGAACCAACACTGCTGTTTGGCCACGGTCAGAGCATTGAAGACCCCCGCGACGGCTTGAGTCTGTTCGGACCATTCGATCCAGCGCAGACGTTTGGCGTGCGCTACGGCGTGATCGGAACGAAGACAGGCATCAGGCGTTTCGCGGAATGGGTGGAGAAAATCCAGCGTCCAGTCGTGGAGGAGAAACCGACGCGCCTTCGTCCACCATTCCCAGGATTTGAGGCGGCGTTTGGGATTCCATTTAGTCCAAAACCGCTGGTGACCGTTGAGTTTGAAGAATCGGATTTGATGAAGCATGTGCTCATCGGCGACCGATTCAAACGGGTTTACGAGACGGCGGGATTTTTCACCGAGAGGATTTTGGAAGCTATCCGAACTGAGGAAGACAAACCAACCCTCTGGTTCATTATCGCGCCCGAAGATGTTTACAAGTATTGCCGTCCCGCGCAGACGGTTGCGTCGGAACTCCGCATCCAAGCGGCCGGAACAATGAAACCATCGGAAGCGCACAAGCTTCAAAAGCAGCCGGCATTGTTCGGGGAATGGAACGAAGCGGCCGTGCCGTATCAATATGACCCGGACTTCCGAAACCAAATCAAAGGCCGGCTGTTGTCGCAGAGTATCCTCACTCAAGTTGTTCGCGAAAGCACGCTGGCGCACCGCGAATTTCTGAACAAGGCCGGAAAGCCAACCCGCCAACTCGATAAGCTGCAATCCGAGATCGCGTGGAATCTAGGCTCGGCGATTTACTACAAGGTGGGCGGGCGTCCTTGGAAATTGAATGGCGTGAGAAAAGGCGTCTGCTACGTCGGGCTTGCCTACAAACGTGACGAGAAGAACGCCGATCCACAGGCCGCGTGTTGCGCTGCACAGATGTTCCTGGATTCCGGTGACGGTGTTGTTTTCAAAGGAAACGTCGGCCCGTGGATGACGGGGAAGCGCGGACACTTCCATCTGACGACAAACGCAGCCTATCAATTGCTCAGTCAGGCTATTGAATCCTACAAGTCGAAACACGACGGCAATCCTCCAGAGCAACTGTTCGTGCATGGCCGAGTCCGCTTCGACGAACCTGAGTGGAATGGGTTCTTGGAAGCGGCTGGCAAGCGCACGCAAGTTGTGGGCGTGAAGATTGATGACGCGGACTCCTTCCGCCTTTACCGCGAACAAGAATCAATGCCGGTGATGCGCGGGATTGCCTGGGTTCAGGATAAATACTCCGCCTACTTATGGTTGCGAGGTTTCACTCCACGACTCCAAACCTATCCGGGCAAGGAAGTCCCATCACCGCTTCTTGTTGAGGTCAACAGGGGCGAAGCGCCAATTGAAACCGTCCTCCAAGACGTGCTCGCGCTGACCAAGTTGAATTACAACTCGTGCCGGTTTGCGGATGGCGTGCCGGTCACGTTGAAATTCGCAGATGCCGTCGGCGAGGTCTTGATCAGCGGGCCAGCCGTTCCTAAAGCGCCGCTACCATTTAGGCACTACATCTGAACTGAATGAAAATTGACTTGTGACGGTCACAAAAACTAGGCAGTTTTTGTGACAGAAACCAAATGCAGGCAGCAGCCCAACCCATTGATAAAGCGATACTCCGGTCAGTTCGGTCACGACCTGGTGGTTCGGTCTTTTCTGCAAGGCATTTTGCGGACCTTGGTGGCCAGGATGCCATTCGTAAAGCGTTGAGTCGCTTGGTGAAAGCGGGAAAGATTCGGCGGATTCGCCGGGGGCTTTATGATTTGCCGCGCTCGAATCCCATCGTCGGCCAGACCGCGCCTGACATCATGGCGACGGTGCGGGTGCTCATGGATGGCAGCCACGCGCAGTGGCAGTTCACGGGGGCTTACGCCGCGAATGCGCTGGGATTGTCAGACCAAGTGCCGGCCAAGATCATCATTCTCACGGACGGTGTGCCGCGGAAAGTTTCACTCGGCAAGTTGACGCTAATCTTTCGCCGGGCCGCACCACGCAATTTGCTAGGGGCTGGCACGCGAGCCGGACTCGTCATCCAAGCCTTGCGCTACCTCAAAGGCAGCCCCGACGTGGCGAAGCATGTTGACCGCCTCAAGCGCGATTTGGACGCGAGCACCAAAAAGGATTTGGCGTCCCTCAATTCAAAACTTGTGGTTTGGATGCGCCCGCTCGTCCGGCAGATCACTCAAACTTGAGGCATGGATACCATTTTACAAATTTCCCAGCGGCAGCGGGCGGAACTCTTTGAGAGTGCCGCCTTGAAGACAGGCATGGGTGCTGTGATTCTGGAAAAGGATTTCTGGGTATGCTGGACGTTGAAGGAATTGTTCCGGCTGCCTGACATCGGCGAGCACCTAATTTTCAAGGGCGGCACATCGTTGTCCAAAGTGTTCAAGGTCATCGAACGGTTCTCTGAGGACATCGACGTTTCGATTGACCGTGGCTGGCTTGGATTCGGAGGTGCGAATGAGCCGGAGGCGGGCGCGAGCAACAAGGAGAAGCAGCGCCGCATCGAGGCGCTCAAGGCCGCCTGTCAGCAGAAGATTGCTTCGGTCCTGCAACCGGCATTGGACAAAGCCATTAAGGCGAAGGTGGGGGCGGACGAGAAGTGGTCGCTCCGCGCGGATGATGAAGACCCGGACCAGCAGACCTTGATGTTCGATTATCCGTCCAGCTTTGCCCCTGACACGGCAGGCTACATCCGGCGCGTGGTGAAAATTGAAATGGGAGCGCGAGCCGACCATTGGCCAAGCGAAACCAAGACCATCACTCCCTACGTCGCGGAAGAATTTCCACGGGGTTTTCGTGAGCCGAGCGCCGAAGTGAAAGTGCTCTCGGCTGAACGCACCTTTTGGGAGAAGGCCACCATCCTGCACGCCGAGTTTCATCGTCCGGCCGAGAAGCCGATGCCCGACCGGTTTTCGCGTCACTACTGTGATTTCCATGAGTTGATCCGGAAGTGCATCGGTGCGAGCGCAACCGCGAAGCTGGATTTGCTCGCGCGAGTTGCGCAGCACAAAAATCTGTTCTTCAAGACAAGCTGGGCGCGCTATGGCGAGGCGGCAAAGGGAACGCTCCGCGTCGTGCCGCCTGAACACCGCTTGAAGGCGCTCCGCGATGATTACGCGCGAATGCAGCAGATGTTTTTCGGCGAGCCGCCGGACTTTGATAAGATCGTCGCGCTCCTCAAGCAATGGGAGTCGGATTTCAACCAGCAATAGTTTATGGCCATCACGAATCACGAACGCATCGGGAAATGCCTCGAACAGTTGACGGCGGGCTTGCAGCCGTTCGTCGAGCGCGAACTGAAAAGCAACTACCAGGACGAGTGGTTCGCCGAAACCCGGAAAACTCTGAGCGCGACGCAGGTTGATTTTCTCGGCACGCCGGACAAGCCGCAGTGGGACATCGCGAGCCTGCTGGCCACGTTGTGGAATCAGTGGAACGATGTTTTCAAGAAGGTCCTTGGCCACACCGAGCGCAGTCTGGTCAGCGAGTTGCGGGATGTCAGAAACAAGTGGGCGCATCAGCGGACGTTCACCACTGACGACGCTTATCGCGCGCTTGACTCGATGGAGCGTTTGCTCAACGCCGTGTCCGCGCCCAAGGAGACTGAAGTGATTGCCCGACACAAGGCGGAGTTGCTGCGTGTGAAGTTTGATGAGCAAGCGCGGCACGAACGGCGCAAAGCCGCCGCCACGGTGCTGGAAGGTCAAAGCGTGGCGGGACTGCGCCCGTGGCGGGAAGTTGTGACGCCGCACCCGGACGTGGCATCCGGGCGCTATCAACAGGCCGAATTCGCCGCTGACTTGTGGCAAGTTTACAAAGGCCGGGCTTCATCCGAATACGGCGACCCCATTGAGTTCTTTCGCCGGACGTTTCTCGCTGCCGGCCTGAAGGATTTGCTTGTACGCGCCGTGCGCCGCATGGCTGGGCAAGCCTCCGATCCCGTGGTGGAATTGCAGACCAATTTCGGCGGCGGCAAGACGCACTCCATGTTGGCCCTGTACCACTTGTTTTCCGGACATTCGCAGAAGGATTTCCCGGGGCTGGAGGTCGTGTTCGAGGAGGCAAAATGCGAGTTGTCCAAAGGAATTCGCCGCGTCGTCATCGTCGGCAACAAGATTTCTCCCGGTCAACCCGACCGGAAGGACGACGGCACAGTCGTCCGAACACTCTGGGGCGAGCTCGCATGGCAACTTGGCGGGAAGGATGGCTACGCCATGGTGAAGGAAGCAGACCAAACGGCGACCAATCCCGGCGACGCCATCGGCAAGCTGCTGCGGAAGTATTCGCCGTGTCTGATTCTGATTGATGAATGGGTGGCCTATGCACGGCAACTGCACGAGCAGAAGGATTTGCCCGGCGGCGATTTTGAGACGCATTTCACGTTCGCGCAGACTTTGAGTGAGGAAACCAAGTCCGCGCCGAAGGCCATGCTGGTGATCAGCGTGCCAGCATCCAGCGATGCAGCAACGGTATCGCCGTCTGCCGGTGTGCATGATGAAGAAGTCGGCGGCGCGCGTGGCCGACAGGCGCTGGTCGCCCTCAAGAACGCGATCGGACGAGTTGAGGCGTCGTGGCGTCCTGCCAACGCGGAGGAGAGTTTTGAAATCGTCCGACGACGGTTGTTCCAGCCCATTGGCGACCCCAGCTTGTTTACGGCGCGCGACAACGTGGCGAAAGCCTTTTGCGACTTGTATCGAAACCAGCATCAGGAATTCCCCCCCGAATGTCGCGAAGCCGATTACGAGCGAAAGCTGAAGGCGGCGTATCCGATTCATCCCGAAATCTTCGAGCGGTTGTATCAGGATTGGTCTGGACTGGTGAAATTCCAGCGAACTCGCGGCGTGTTGCGCCTGATGGCGTCAGTAATTCACGCGCTCTGGGAGCAGGGTGACAAAAGCCCGCTCATTCTCCCGGCTCACATTCCCTTGCTGGACCAGCGGGTGATTTCCGAAATCATCCACTTCCTGCCCGATGGGTGGGAATCGGTTCTCGAAAAGGACGTGGACGGCGAAAGCTCTTTGCCGCTGAAACTCGACCGCGAGAAACCAAATCTCGGCAGACATTCGGCATGTCGTCGAGTGGCGCGCACGCTGTTTCTGGCGTCAGCGCCCACGCCCGGCGCGGCGAACCGCGGGGTCGAAGACCGCCGCATCAAACTTGGCTGTGTGCAGCCTGGCGAAAGTCCCGCGATTTTCGGCGATGCGCTCCGACATCTTGCCCAAAGCGCCACGTATCTTTACCAGGACAACGCGCGCTATTGGTATTCAACCCAACCGACCGTGACCAAACTCGCCGAGGATCGCGCCGAGCAGATGAAACGCGATCCCGACACCGTCACGGACGAAATCAAGAAGCGAGTGCAGGAGGACACGAGGGCGCGCGGGGACTTCCTCGCAATCCGTCTGTTTCCAAAGAACGGAGGGGATATTCCAGACGAAATGGAAACACAACTGGTGGTCCTGAGTGTGGATTATCCGTATGCAAGGGAGGCCGGCAATGCAGCTCAAGCACAGGCGCAAGCCATTCTGGACGCGCGTAGCAACAGTCCGCGATTGTTCAAGAACGCCGTTGTATTCCTCGCGGCAGACCGCGCACGCCTGGCGGAGTTGGACGAGGCCATGCGGTTCTACCTCGCTTGGGATTCCATCGAGAACGACAAGGACCAACTCGGACTGGACGGCTTTCAAGTGCGCCAAGTGACCAACCAAAAGACGAGTTGGAACACCGCCATCAAAGGTCGTCTGGGCGAGACGTTCTGTTGGCTGCTATTCCCCACGCAGGCAACACCGCAAGCCGCGTTGGAGTGGCAGGCGGTGCGGCTGTCCGGCCCTGATCCGCTTGCCGTTCGCGCGTCCAAGAAACTGAGGTCCGATACGCAGATGGCGCTCCAGTTTGCGCCGACCTTGTTACGGCAAGACCTCGACAGGATTCCACTCTGGCGTGACAACCACGTCCCGGTGAAGCAGTTGGTGGAAGATTACGCGAAGTACCCCTATTTGCAGCGTTTGCGCGGTCCTGAAGTTCTGGTTGCAGGCATTCAGGACGGGCTTTTGCGAACGACGTGGACGGCGGAGACTTTTGCCATTGCTGATTCGTGGGATGAGAAACGGCAGCGTTATGTCGGTTTGCGGAGCAATTGCCATGTCACCATTCAGCCGGATTCATCGGCACTCTTGGTCAAGCCAGACGTGGCGCTGCGCCAAATGGAAGCCGATCGTCCCACTACCGCCCCAACTTCTGAAACCGCTCCCCCGTCAGCGGGCTCGACGACACAACCCACTCTTGAGGGCGAGATTGCCGTGCCCAAACGTGGACTTCCGCCAAAACCGACTCATTTCTTCGGCAGCGTCAAACTCGATCCCGCACGATTGAACCGTGACGCGGCGCAAGTTTCCGCAGAGGTTGTTCAACATCTGACAAGCCTGATAGGTGCGGATGTAGAAGTGACCTTGGAAATCCAAGCGCGCGTGGCGGATGGAATTCCCGACCACGTTGTTCGCACCGTTTCGGAGAACTGCAAGACGCTCAAATTCCAGAATCAAGGCTTCGAACAGGAATGAAACGGCTGCGGAATCCTCCGCACAGTTTTTCTCTCCGCCGTGACCAACGCACGGTTTGCTTCGCTCCACGGGCTGCCGGTCGGCCCTGTCTCCCCCTCGACCACGCCCGTTCCACTACGCAAATCCGTGCGCTCGTCACGAGCCGGCATTCGCATTATGCCGCAAGCGCGGCGGGCCTCCGTCTGCGGCTCGGCGGCGTGCGTTGCGCTCCGGCTGCGATCCTCTATGCGCTCCTCTGCTCCTGTGCTCCACTTCCCCGCTCGCCGACCGCAGACCGAAGCCAGAGTTCACACTGGCAGCCGCGCCGTCGAGATCGCCAACCAACGATTGACCATTTGGGGATTCCTCAATCAGTGGTTGAAAAGAGGGCAGGCCATTCGACCGCCGGAGTGACAGCGCGATGAAAGCCCGGGTGATTGTATGGCGGCGGCGGGCGCGTCAAGGATACTACGGGTCGGCTCGCTTAGACGCTCGCGCTTCCGTTCCTCCTTTGACCCGCCCACCGCGGCCGGGGAGTTTTGCCTCTAGGTTTTCATCGCGGGAAGCTGTCGCTGATCAGGTTCGCGGAAGACCCGCAATTAGGTGGAAACCTGATTTGCGCCAGTGCGCGTTCATCAGGCGTTCGGTCACGGAAGACCCGCAATTGGATGGAAACCTGATTCGCTTCGGCTTGCCGATTGAAAAACACTGCGTCATTGTGGTAAAAACGCTCGCTTTACGCGGCGAAAGGCTCTTTAATGATGGACAAAGCCGGACGGTGGGGATGTCGGTCAGATGCACATGAACGTGTGGTGAGAACCACGAAGCAACGACACTTTTATCGGTCCGGACTGCTTCGCGAGGAAATCCCCTTGCGAAACGGTCACAGGGATGGTGTCCACCGAACCTGGCACAAGAACGGAGCGCTGGCCTCCGAAGAGCCTTACCTAAACGGTTTGCTCCACGGGATTTGCCGCCAGTGGGACGAGCAGGGCCGCCTTCTGGGCAAATACAGAATGACCCACGGCACGGGAATTCAGCGGGCCTGGCACGACAACGGCCAACTGCAGATGGAGGTATCCACCGTTCGCGGCGAGTTCTGCGGGCGCAACCGAATTTGGTTGCGTGACGGGACGTTGCTCTCCGAGCAATTCTACCTGCACGGTCGCGTCGTGAGCGCCGAAGAATATCGCGAGGCGGCAGCGAGGGATAAGACGCTGCCGAAGTTGCGTGGCAAGCCCGCGAAATTGCCGCTGAAGAACCGGGCGACGCGGAGGCACATCTTTCGTGTGTTCGTGACCTCGCTTCTGGACAAGCCGACGCACTGCGAAGCGAGGGCATGGCTGCACCAGAACGGGGGCGGCAAGCCTGCGCATCGGCTCGGGCGCTTTAGGCGGCAGCGCGACGCGGCGGAATTCGTTGAACGACTTTACCACGCTGGCGCGGCCAAAGTGATCGCGCCTGACATCTACGATAACAAGGCGGGCGACCAGTTCGCGGACTCCGTGCTGGTGCGACTGCCCAAGGACCGGGCGCAGCGCAAAGCCGTTCGCCGGGTCTGCGCGCAACTGCAAAGGCGCAAGCTGGGTGCGATGCAGCCAGCCGAGGACATCGGCGAAGCCTATCTGTATCTCTACCTCGGCTGATTCAGCGGACGACGAGGCAATCGCGCGTCTCGTCCAGCGCGAGCACTCCGCACGCTGGCCGAGCGTTCAGCAGGCACTCGCTTACGGCATCGCCCACCAATTTCTCAACCGCATCGCGCATCGGGCGAGCGCCGAGCTTCGGGTGAAATCCTTTCCGCACGAGAAACGGCAGCACCGTCTCGTCGAGTTCCAGCTTGTGACCGCGTGCCGCGAGAAATTCGATTTCACGCGACAGGAACTTCTCGGCGATCTCCAACTGGTGTTCGTAGCTCAGGCGATGGAACACGAGTTTCTCGTTCACACGCGCGAAGATTTCCGGGCGCAGGGTTTGTTGCGCTCGCGTGAGGACGTGACGTTCCAGCGTGGCAACATTCGAGTGTTGGAGGCTCATCAATTCCGCCGAGCCGATGTTTGACGTGAGCCAGATGTAGAAGCCGCTGAAGTCCAGCGTCTGCCCGGTCGCCACAGTAATCCGCGCCGCATCGAGCAGTTGCAGTAGGATGTCCAACACACGCGGATGAGCTTTCTCCGCTTCGGCGAACAGCAGCGAGCCTTCCGCCGCGCGTTCGCGCACGCCGCCGAGATAGCCAACTTCACCGAGTCGAGCGCCAAGCAGCAGGCCGAGCGCTTCCTGATTCTGGAATTCGCTCATGTCGAACCGGAACAACTGGCCTGCACCAAAAATCTGATTGGTTGTCACGACTACCGTTTCCGTTTTGCCGACGCCGGTTGGGCCGAGCAGCAGGAAACTTCCGCGTGGACGACCAGGCTTCGTCAATCCGAGTTCGCCACGCCTGACCGAGGAGATAATTCGCGGCAGCGCGTGGGACTGGCCGCGGATTTCGCGCGGCAACAGGGAGGTCAATTCGTGGAGTTTGGTGAGCTTCGTCGGGTCTGTTGTTTTGTTCATCCCTGAGTTGTAGCCCGGACTGAGCGCGCATGTTGTGTAGGACATACACCGCAGCTTCGCGCGCTTGTGAGAGAGTCATCGCGTGTTCGGCGGAGAAGCCGCTGAGACGACAGAAAAACAATAACACAAACGCGTATGAAGTTCATCAAACAGACCAGTCGAAAAGTCCGTTCGCGGCTGCCCTCGATTCTCATGGCCGCCGCCATCCTCACCCTCAACGCCATGCCGGTTTTCGCGCAGGCGTTCAACTCCACCGAGCTCAAGACCGGCATCAGCAACAGCCTCGCCGTAATCATGATGTTCGGTTTCGTCCTCGGTATTTCCGCTGTCATCTACGGCGGCTTCGCCATCCGACGCGGCGACGTTGACCAGGGCAAGATGAGCATCATCGGCGGCGCGATCATCGCGGCTGCGCCTGCCGCCGTGTTTGCCTTCTACAAAATCTTCGGCATTGACGCGAACAGCAGCGTCGGTGTTGGCAATTTCTAGTTCCCGCCGACAACCCGCCACCTGCCGCCCCGAGCTGCCATGAAAACTGACCTCCGCCTCACCGATACCAACGCCGCCTCCGACTCCAAAGGCCGCACCTGGGGATTGGAGGGAGGTCTCTTCTGGTGGCTCGTGGGCGGCATCGGCGCGGGCATCACGCTGTTCTTCGTGCTGCTTGTCCCGCTGAGTCAATCCTTCCTGACTTCCTTCGTCGTTGCCCTGATTCCCGTCGCGCTTTGCCTCGCCTACATCTTCGGGCTGCGGCAGGGCAAGCCACCCGGCTACGACCGCGACATCTTCGAGCGTTGTTTCACCGGCAGTGGCTTCGCGCCGGAGGTTCAGAGCAACCGCAGTTTCCGCCATCCGCTTTCGGAGGAACAACCATGACCGCCGCCGAATCCAACGCGCCCGATCTGAATCGTCACGCGCTCCATGTCCGGCTGCAATCCGCCGACACGGCGTTGCGCGCGGGGTTGAATCAACCCTGTGGCGAGACACTCGTCCGCGCGCACATTGAGCGCGCGCTGGCTCACATCCGCGAAGCGGAAACCGCGCTTCACAATCTCGCGCGCGCCCGCACCGTCGAACAACTCGCCGAGCAACTCGCCCGTATTGACGAGATGCGCGAGGAGGTTCGCTCGCAGGAAGTCGCCATCACCACCTCGTCCATTCGCATCTGACCTATGCTTGAGCGCGCTCCCAACGGCTTCTTTGTCCGCGACATGATGATCTTCAATCATCTCCGACGCGGCGGCTACGTCGCAAAGGGTTTCATCTTTGAAGCACCCGACCTCACGAACAGTCCCGCCGCCGACCTGAACGACTTCCAGGATCAACTCTGTCTCCTGCTCGCGTCCCTGCACGAGAACCAACGCCTGCAAGTGCAATACTTCTGCGATTCCGACTACAAGGGGGAGTTGCTGCGTTACCAGCAGGAGACGGAGAGGTTTTCCAACGTCTGGACCAAGCGCGCCCGCAACGAACGCTTCTCGCGTTACTGGCAGGCGATGGCCGAACGCAAACTCCGCCGTCAGCGCGTGATCTTCTACATCTCGCGCTCGCTGGAGAACGTGCCCAAGGCGTTCCAAACCGCCGCCGCGCGCCGCGACTACTACAACGTGTTGCTCGATCAACTCGAAACCGAGTTCGGGCATGCTCATCGGCTATTGCTGGAAATCTTTGGTTCAGGCGGGGCGCGCGTCCTGCCCATGTCCGACCTCGACCACTTCCGCCACTACAAACGCTTTCTCAACCCGTCGCTCAACGACCGGTTTGACTTCGACCCGGCGGATGGATTCGCGCCCGAGCTTTCAATTCAGGAGAACTGTTGGCACAGCGAGGGCAGCGGCCAGAGCGATTTCGGCTTCTTTCTCGACGGGCATTATCACTCCCTCATCGTCCTGACCCGCTGGCCGCGCACGACCTACCCAGGCATCATCCAACGCCTCACGAACCTGCGGCTTCTCGACTACACCATCACGGTGAACGTTGATCCGCTTCCGATTTCACAGGAGATCAGCAAGGAGGAAAAGGAGCACGACCGCGTGGCCGGCGACTACGCCAGCGAAAAGAAGATTTCTCTGCTCACCGTGATGGAGAAGAAGCAGAAGAAAATCCACGCGCTGATGCAGGGCCAGACGATTCCGTTCCACGCGATGTTCGCGATTCGCGTCTGGGACAAGACACGCGACGGCCTCAACGCCAAGGCCGGGGCGATCAAGAACGCCATCAACTCCATGAACGCGGCGCAGTATTTCGAGAGCAACCTGCCCAGCACTTCAAAGAACCTGTTCTTCCAGACGTGGCCGGGTTGGACCTGGGGACGCTATGAACACCGGAAGCTCTACGCCGAACATCGCTTCCTCGCGGACATGCTCTCGGTCACAAGCACATTCACCGGCCATCTGGCGACCGCCGAAGCGATCTATGACGGCCCAGCCAACAACCTTGTCGGCATCCAGACCTTCTCCGGTGGTAAAGATTCAGCCTCGCCGCAGCACGCGGTGTTGCTCGGCATGTCGGGCGCAGGCAAGTCCGTCACTGTCTGCGACCTGCTCACGCAGACCGAGGGTTACTTTGGTTACACCGTCATCATCGAGGAAGGGTTGAGCTACGGCATCTACACCGCGACGGTCGAAGAAGGCGCACGCCCCATCATTATTCACCCGGATGGCGACCTGACCATCAACTATCTTGACACCAAAGGGCTGCCGCTCACGCCCGACCACATGTCCGCCGCCACCGCGCTCGTCGCCCGCATGATTGGCACATCCGCGCAGGAGGACAAACAGATGCTTCGACAAGCGCAGATCGCCAAATACATCAATCTGCTCTACGAGGATTCCTACCAGGACTGGCAGAAGAAACGGCACGATCAGTTGCTCGTCATCGCCCGGCACGCACTCGCGCTCCAGAAGTTTCGTGGCGAACGGATGCCGCCCGGCGCAACCAGCCTTGAAACGTTCGCCGACTTCCGCGACTGGCGAGCTGCCCACGCCGACGAAGCTGAGGCATATCTCGCGCAGTTCACTGAAGCCGAGGCGTTGAAGTTCTTGAAAGAGCCGAAGACCAGCAAGGAAGTCCGCAACCTCGCCTTCGTCTACTTCACGCCCGAGGAATTCCCGACGCATCGGATGCTCCAGGAATTGATGATGCTCGACCCGATGGGTGCGGAGCGCGACCAGATCATGGAAATCGCCACGCTCATCCTGCCGTGGTGTCGCGACGGCAACTACGGCTGCCTGTTCGACGGCACGAGCAATCTGTCGCTCACCGGCAAAATCGCGCACTTCGAGTTGGGCTACATCCCGGAATCGGCGAAGGAGTTGAAGGCCGCAGCGGGCTTCCTCATCACGAACCACGCGCGCAAACACATCATGACGCTGCCGCGCGCCTTGCGAAAGCGGAACATCTACGAGGAAGTAGCCCGCTTCCTCGATATTCCCGGCGGCCAGGAAATCGTTCAGGAGAGCTACGCCCAGCTTCGCAAGTTCAACTGCTGGAACATCTCCATCGTGCAGCAATACGCCCGGTTCAAGGCGTCGCGCATCCGCTCGGCCGTGTTCGGCAACAGCCGTCAGTTCTTCATCATGCGTCAGAACGATCGCGCGGACCTGGAGGACATGGGCAGGGACATTGCGCTGCCGGAGGTCACGCAGCACGCGATCATGAATTACCCGTTGCCCGACCATCAGACCGGCCAGAAGTACTCGCCGTTCACCTACCTGCACACGGACTCCGCGCGAAATCTGTGCGGCACGGTTCACAACGTCGCGTCGCCCGAGATGCTCTACTGCTCCAGTTCGAGCGGCGAGCACTTCGACCGGCGCGCCCGCGAGCTTCGCCAGAGTCCGAGCGTCGTTGAGGGAATCATCCTCCACGCCAACCGCCGCAAAGACGGCGAAACCAAGAACCATTGAACACCATGAAAACCAAACTCATCAAGACCGCATCCAAACTCCTCCTCCTGACGCTCGTTGCCGGCTGGTTCGCCGGTTGCGCCGCCACGCGCCCCATTAGCGACGTCGCGCTCGGGGCGGGCGGCGCGTATCTCGGCCATGAACTCTCCAACGGTGATCCGCTTATCACCGCCGCCGGCGCGGCGGGCGGAGTCATCGTCAGCGAGACGCTGCACTACGCCGCCCGGAAACAGGCCGAGAAGGCTTATGCGGTCGGCTACGACAAGGGCAAGAGCGACGCGGTCAAGCAGCAGTATTGGCTCTACGTCTCCATGCAACGCCAACGCAATCAAGTTGGCCATGTCCGGCTTTACCCTGTGCAACTGCCAGAACAGCGGATTGACGGGGTAACGTTCCAACCATCCACCAAATACCTCCGCATCGAGGAATAGCAGGCCACGCCTGCAACTATAAAGAAAGGAAAGCACAACATGAAAAAACTCATCGCCATCACAGCCAGCATCGGCTTCGCGCTGACACACGTTCAGGCGTTCACCGTCTTTGACCCAACGGTCAATGCCACGATCAAACTCCAGACGGCCCAGGAAATCGCGAAGTTCGTCCAAATGATCAACAACCAGGTCCAGCAAATCCAGACGCTCAAGAATCAACTCGACGAGTTCAAGCACTACGAAAGCCTCTTTGGCGACCCCAAGGCTGTCGTACTCACCACCGTCCAACCGCTGGTCACCGACTTGCGCAAGACGGAACTCGGCCAGACGCTGACGGCGCTCGAAGGCGCGGTGGATGCGGGCGAAGCCATGCTCTACAGCGCCAACGGCCTGTTCAGCAGCATCGGCACGACCTTCACCACGCCAAACGGGGCGACAGTGACGCGACGGGAAGCGCCGTATCTGCCCATCGCCGCCGTCCAGAAGACGACAGACAACTTCCTGTCTGTCTCCGCGGACGCGACCGCCCGACGCATTGCGTTGAAGGAGGAAATCGCCCGCACAACGACGGCACTCAAGAACGCCACCACCGACGCCGAAGTGCAAAAGCTGACCGGCGTGCTCATTGGCCTGTCATCCGCGCTCAACAACACGGACTACGAAATCAACCAGGCGACCGCGTCCGCGCTCGTGCAGGACGTTGCCAATCGGAATGATGCCCAGCGTCAGATCGAGGCAAAGAAGGAGCAGCAGCACGCCGAGTTCACTGAGGCCGTGCGGCAATACGGCCGGACGTTTCGCCCGATGAACGCACCCACCGCGTTCCCGACTCCGTAACGCCATCCTCAAATCGTCCCGACGTATGGCAACCTTCGAACAATTGTTCCCGACGTTCCTTCAGAAGTGCGCCGAACTGCACGAGCTGCTTCGGATCGTCGCGTTCATGTTGTTCATCGTCGGGACGATTCTCTTGGTCCTTCGCGGCTTCACTGGCAAGACGCTCATCCTGCACATGGTGCGGTTGTTCGTGCTGACGGCTCTGCTCGTGATGCTGCCGCAGTGGGGCAATGAAGCGCAGCGCATCGTCCAAACGTCCATCCTCGACGGTCTCGGCGTTGACCCATCCCAGGTCCACGACCAATACACCCAACTCCTCGCCGTCCGCCGCGACACGGGCAACGATCGGTCGTGGTGGGACATCATCGGAGACCTCAATGCGTTCACCGTCGAGTTGCTGATCACCGGGATTCTCTGGCTTGTCGGGCAGTTTGCGTCGCTGCTCCTGTTCTGGGCCTACATCATTCAGAAATTCATCCTGTTCTCTGCCTACGCTCTTTCGCCGCTGCTCATCGGCTTCATGGCGATCCGGCCGCTCCGTTCCATCGGCTCGCGTTACCTGATGCACATCGTCGGTGTGTTGCTTTGGCCGCTCGGCTGGGCCGTCGCCGCGCTTATCACCCAGGGAATTCTGGATTTCATGACCGACCAGTCCATCCGCTTTTTCGACCCGACGGCGCAGCTCTATTCGTTGCAGGCGACATTCGGGCTGGCCGTGGCCGCGTTCTGGATTGTGTTTAGCACGATTGCCGCACCGCTGGTTATTCAGAAGGTCCTCGCCGCTGGTGAACTCGCCGGAGGACAGCTCATCGCTGGAGCGTTCAGCAGCTTCTTCCAGACCGCCGCCACCACGGCGGGCGCTGCCGCTGTAGCTGCGCCTATTGGTGTGCCTGCCGTGACCGCTGGTGCGGCGGGCTTGGCTGCGATCCTCAGCACGCTGTCCAGCGCTGCCGGGCACGGCAGCGCCGGCGCGATCATCATCGCTGGTTCGGGCCTGCCGCCGCGCTCCGCACGAGGACGGCCGGGCGACGACATCACCGGCGACAAGGCCGTGCGGGAACTCATTGCCCGGACCAAAGGCCATTACTACTGACACCATGCAAACCACCGAACTTCGCCCTCGTGAAACGCCTACCGGCAACGGCTCGACTCCCGCGCGCCTCGCCCGGAAACGATTCGATCCAACCCAACTCTTTGCCCAACGCGACCGCCTGCCGTGGTTCTGGTTCTTCGTTGCCGTCGCCGTGTCGGTGCTGGCCGCGCTCGACCGCTACCACATCATCAATCAATTCAAACAGCGCGAACGCGTCGTCATCATTGACCCGGCGCAGACCTATTACGTCAGCCCGCTGCTTCAATTCTCAGAGGCGAAAGATCTGCATGCCCAACAGGCCGAGCTTGCGACCGTCACCTTCCTACAGCGCAACCCGAAGGATTTCGACCACCCGGACTTGCTGCGGCAAATGTTCCTGAAGTCGGCTTTGGAGAAAGCCCGTGACCATCGCACGCGCGAGGCGGTCGAGTTCCGCGCCAAGCAGCTTCACCAGAAACCGGAGATTGCGAAAATTGACATCCTCGCCACGCGCGAAAACGAAGTGCTCGTTGCGGTCTATGGCCAGGTGATTCGCACCGGGATTTTCCAGGAGAAAGTCTTCAACGAGGCGTTCAACTTCAAATTGAGTCTCCGTTTCATCCGCAACCCCAACATGGCTGCCAACGGTCGTTTCCCGACCGCTGTCGGCGACTTCAAATATGAAATCACCCATTAGCATACTCCTCCTGTCGACGACGCTCGCGCCCTGTGACCAACGAGAAAAAGTTCGTCATTCGCTAATGCTCAACCATCTGGCGTGTGACGCTACAGGTACGCCTCTGGCGGTCTGATTACACGCCCGTTGCTTCCGTCTTGCCGGATGCGTCGTCTCTTTGCAGAATCCCGATGTGAAACACAGAGCAAGATTCGCCGGATGGCTCATCCTCGCGGGCTTTATCGTGCCGTTCGGGTTCTACCGAGGCTGGTCATTGTTCGACTATGTCGCGCTGGGGTTTCTGGTTGTCTATGCGATCGTTCTCGCGTTTTCGACGTTCGGCAGCGAGCTACTGATGAAGCGGGTCGCCGCAATAAGTCCAGCGGAACGTGAAAAGTTCATGGCCCAGTTCAGTGATGAGGAGCGGCAGAAGTTGGCCGCCAGGCTCAGAGATTACTTGGACCGCCACGAGAACGCTTGAGGTCTCAACAGTTGAGTGCGGTTTACGGAGTCTTCTCGAAGGCGTCCATCAAGAACGTGAAAAACTTCTCAGCAGATGCTGGCCATGACATGTGAATTGTGTCTTGTGGATCAACACCAACGTCAATGAAGCGTCCTCGCCGCTTCACAATCTGCTGCGGCCAGAAAACAATTTCTTCAGGCCTCGGGCGATACACCCAAATGCAATCGTGATTTTGGAAAAATTGCCGTTCTTCATCGGGCGTCATGGTTTGAAATTCCGACTTTTCATCGGCCGTTCGCGTTTCAAACTCGGCAAAGTGTCGCTCGGCAAAGCGCACACCCTCGGCTCTCATTTGATCTGTCGAGAACCGGATAAACTTGCCGGTATCAACGTGAAGCCCGTGGTTATCCAGGAACTGTCGGCTTACAAGAAACTCGCCCGTCTTCCGGTTTAGGTAGATGCCAAAACTCGGCTGCTTCATGACTTTACTTCCTCCAATTCTTGACAGGAACGGGCACAATGATGGTGCGCGTCCGTTGGGCGACTTCGCGCAATGCAGTCGTGACTCGGGTACTCAGCAGAACTCTTGCGTGGTTTTCTGGAATCGGGGCGTACACGATCTTTGCGTCCAGGCTTCCTGGCGCTAGTCGAAAACGAGAACCGTCTGCACGAACACCCCGGATGTCTCGTGATTCAAGATCAATCAAGGCTTCAGCATCTCTCGTGAACGCTGCGACGTACCGCCCTTCCAGGTCGGGAAGGCCGGGATCGAGCGAATGCGACTTGAATGAAGCGGCAACCCTTGCACCCCTGCCTTCAAACACGTCAATCGTGTTCACGTTCCCGCCCAGATATGCTTCGCCCAGATGTTGCGCTCCGATTTGCTCAAGGGCGAAGCCGCGTGCAGACCAGCCTGCCGGAATTTGCCTATTATTGTTTGCGTAGCTGTTAACCACCTTGTCTGTCATGTCGGCTACAGCTTCGAACGCGGTAGCCGTCAGTTGCACAGCGCCGTTGGCAATAATCGCGCCAGCACCCACTGCGGCTGTTCCTGCTTCGAGATAGAACAGCACCTTGTCGGAGGCCAGGACGGCTCTTGTCAGGAGGAATAACGCCCGCGCAGTCGCCTGGCTGATAGCCACGTTCAAGGACGACGCCAAATTGCCGAGTCCGAACGCCGTCACCAGTTGGCTCGCCAGGTTCTCATGGCCGCTGGGATCGCTGTTGTTGATCGGGTTTGCCGAGGCGTAGAGGTAGCGGTGCAACGAGACAGGATCGTCGTTCTGCCCGGCGAGAGTGTCCCGCGTCCAGAAGCGGCCCGTACCGGGATTCAGGTACCGGGCGCGCAAGTAGTAAAAGCCGAGGCTGCTGTCGAATTGCTCGCCCGAAAAGCGGTAATCGTTCGGCGTGCTGCCCGTGCTCGTCAGCAACGTGCCAAAGGCGTCATAGACGTAGGTGTCGCTGATGGTGGCGTTGGTGGCTGTGAGATACCGCGTGTTGCCGCTGCCGTCGTATCCGAAGAAATGCAGCACATTCCCGGAAGCCTGGCGTTGCGCGATCAGGTCGTGGCCGTAGGTATAGATCTTCGCGAGATTCGTCGTTCCCCCGCTGACGGTCAGTTCTTCGAGCACCTGTGGGAAGCCGGTCGGGTTCTGGTCGTCCACCAGGTAAAGCGTCGTCACACCGCCGCTGGTTCTGCGGACGCGAATGCCGTCGGCGTTGTAGGCATAAGTGACCGCACCGCTGTTGAAGTTCGTTAACCGGCCTTCAACGTCGTAACCGTACGTGTTGCCGCTGCTGGCAGTGGTGCTGCCGTTGTTGTCGTAGGTGTCGGTCGTTAACCAGTCATTGGTGTTGTAGCTCAAGGCCTGGTTGCCGATGCCGCTCACGCTCGACATGCGGTTCGTGCGGTTGCCAACGGAATCGTAGCGGTAGCTGAGCGTGCCGGTTGGCGAAGCGCCGGTGATGACTTCATTTGTGAGCCGATAAAGCGGGTCGTAGCCCCAGTTGAAAGTACGGCTCGTGCCGCCGATGTTGTCCACGAGATTCGTGCGATTGCCCGCCGGGGCAAGTTTGTATGCGAACGTGGCTAGTGTGCCACTGCTTGTGGTCGCGGCCAGATTCGTGAGACGGTTGAGCGAATCGTACGTGTAGGTATTGGTGACGCTGTTCGGATAGCGAGCGGTCTTCAGATTCCCAACGGCGTCGTATCCGTACGTCGCCGTGCCTGCAACGGCGTCCACGGCGTTCGAGATGCGGTTCAGCGAATCATAGCTGTAAGACACGGAAGCCCCGCCGGCACGCGTGCTGGCGATGGATGCAAGACGACCGAAAATATCGTAGCTGTAAACGAGCGTGCCCGCTGGCCCGCTGTTGGTCAGAAGCTGGTCGCGGCTGTTGTAGGCAAAGGCATAGCTCCCGCTGGCGTCGCTTATGGTGGCGCGCTGGCCGGTCGGCGTGTAGGTGAATGCGACTTGGTAACCGCCCGCAGAGGATTTGTTGGTGAGCCGGTTCAGCGCGTCATACTGATTGGTGATGACGACGCCGTTGAAGTTGGTCAGGCGCGTGAGGTTGCCCACCGCGTCGTAGCCGTAGCTCTGGGACTGGTTGCCGGGCAAAATCTCCTTCGTGCGCCAGCCCAGCGCGTCGTATTCGAAGCGGGTGCGCCGGTTGAGCGAATCCACCTGGTTGGTCTGGTTGCCGACCTGATCGTACGCAAAGGTGGCCCAGTTGAGCATGCCTGAACCGAAGCCGTTGGTGACGGCAACAAGCCGCCCGAGTTTATCGTAGCCGAAGCGCCCGACGATCCCGGCTTGGTTGGTGATGGCGACACGGCGGCCGAGTGCGTCATAGACGTAGGATTCGCCGGTGTTGTCCGCGAACGTGACCTGCACCTGGCGATTCAGCTTGTCAAGCGTGTAGGTGGTCGTTCGGCCCAAGGCATCAACGAAATTCGTCTGGTTGCCGTTGGCATCGTAGGCGAAGCGGTTGGTCTGATTCAGTTCGTCAACGATCGCGGTGCGGCGGCCCGCAGCATCGTATTGATAGAGCGTCGTGAAGCCTTGAGGCGGAGGGGTGAAGCCGCCCGGATTTGCCGGCCCTTGCACCGTGGCAAAGAGGCGTCCGGCGGCGTCATACTGGCTCTCTATGTAAGTTCCGTCCGGGAACGTCGTGCGTTTGAGGCGTCCCAAACCGTCGTACGTGTAACGGGTGGAGCGCCCGGCCCGATCCACGGTGTTCGTGCGACGGCCTTCGGGATCGTATTGGATTTGTTCGGTCGCTTGTTGAGCCGTGCCGAGCGCAAAGACCGTGTTGGTGAGCAAGCCTCGGGCGTCGTAATCGAACCGCGTGGTGAAACCAAGTTTGTTTGTAGTGGAGGCAATCTGGCCAATGGCATTGTACGCTGTGCGGTTCGTGAGGCCATCGGGCTCAATGACGGCAATCACTCGATTTGCCGCGTCATAAGTGTTGGTCGTCCACAGGACCTGTGTTGAACCGCTCGCCAGCGTGCGTTCGCGGCGAATCGTGAGCTGGTTGCCGTTTGCGTCGTAAGCGTACGCGGTCTCGCTGCCGAGGGCGTCCGTGATGTTGGTGACGTAACCGAATTCGTCGTGCTCGTAGAGGGTAACGGTCTGCTCAGGCAAACCGAAGGCGTTGGTCTCGGCGTTGCGACTCCCTTGGCTGTCGTAACCGTAGCGCGTCACGATTCCGAGTGCGTTGGTGACGGCGATGAGGTTACCCAAGGAATCGTACCCGTTCGTCATGCCGTTGCCCATCGCGTCAACGACCGTCAGCGGTTGACCGAAGCTGTTGTAGGTGGAGCTGGACGCGGAAGTCAGTTCATTGACAACACCTATGACTTCGTCGCGTTCATTGTACTGGAAGCTGTTCGTCGCACCCAGCGGGTTGATTTCAGCGACCTGACGCCCGTTGGCATCGTAAACGTAGCTCGTCACCGCGCCTTCGGCGTCCTGAACCGCAGCGACCTGACCCGCCTCCGTGTAATCCTGGCGGGTGGTTTGATTGTTTCTATCGGTGAAGACTTGACGCCGCCCGTTCTGCTCGTAAGTGATGCTTGTAGAATTGCCCAGCGCATCGTAGCGCCGACTCAACCGCCCAAGACCATCGAGCACGTTGCTGACTACGGTGATGCCGCGCGGGTCAATGACGCGCGTGATGTGGTGCGGAAACGAACCGTCGTCGTAGCGGTAGCTCGTGTTTTCGTACGTTCCTCCACTCGCTCGATTCACCAGCCGAGCGACATTCGTCACGTTTCCGTTAGCATCGTAGCCGTACTTGATTGCCGGCACGCCACTGCTGGCGATGGCGATTGGGTCGTAGATTTCCGTGATGCGGCCAAAGCCGTCCCGCGTGAACGTGACTTGTTTGCCGCTGCTGTGGGTGATGCCGCTGTAATCGAACGTGAGCGAGTTGTTGTTCCGGTCAATCCGCTGGTAGAGCTTGCCGGCGCTGTCAAACCTGTATTGCGTGCCGTCTGGCGCGGTGAAAATGAACTGCGACCAGTCCGGTTCGTACGGGGCGTCGCAAGTGCCAAGGCCAAAATCGTCGTAGCAAGGGTGTGCGCTTCCATTCCATTGGCCGAATTCCGAACCGTCGGAAATCATCCCCACTCCGCTGGGCGCGTTGATGGAGGCGAGTTGACCGCCCAAAGGTCCAACAGCGTCGAATACAAACCGGATTTCAGTCAGGTGGGTGACACTGCTTGAGCCAATACAGGCCGGGTCGCCGCCCAATTGGAACACGATGCGCGGGCGGAAGTAGTACAGCTCAGTCGGCCCAAGCGCAACGGTCACCAACGTCTGATGATTGGGCACGATGCAATCCTGACCGCCTGTTCGCAAAGCCGTGTAGCCGTCGCCCAGCGACGCGGATTTGGAGATGCTGACCGCTTCGTAATCCAGCCGCATGTTCTCGCCCAAACTCCAACCGCTGCCGTAGCGCGGGTCGTGACTGCGGCTGATCGTGATGGGCAGACCCGCCACAGGAATCGTCAGGTCAGCGGCGGCAAGCGTGAATCTGCCGATGTCGGTCGGGAAATTCACGGTGATGTTCACCGGGTCGGACAGGAGGCTGAAATGGTCCGGGTCGGTGGACACTGCGACAGCGTAAAGGGCGTGATTGCCCGCCGGCACATTGCGCCATTCGTAAGTGAACGGCGCTTCGGTGTCCGTGCCGATCAGCAACGAACCGGCATAGAATTGAACCTGTGTGATGCTGCCGCTGGTCGTCGTAGCCGACGCCTCCAGTGCAATGTTCGTGGGCACGGAGAAAGTGCTGCTGGCCGCGGGCACGGTAATCGCCACGCTGATGGCCGGATTGCGGGCAATCGTTACTTCGCTGGCGGAATTCCAAAAGCCATCGAAGGAACTCAAGCGAAGCACGTAAATGCCGTCCTGCGAAAACGTCGCCGTGCTGTTCGTCGCGTTCACGTTGCCGAACGTGACCGTGCCCGGCCCGCTGATTTTCTGCCACCAGTTGGAAAGCGACTGGCTCAAGCCGTCATCCGTCGCGTAACCGGCAAGTGTCGTCTGACTGCCGGAGATGATTTGCTGCGTCCCGGCGAAGACTTCCGGCGGGCAATTCACATTGTAAACGCCCGTGGCGACCTCGCTGGCCTCGAACCCGCTGCGGAACGCGCGCGCCTTGAGCGTGGTGGCGCACTGGATCGTGAGCTTTCCGCCGGAAGCGATGTAATTGTCGGCGGTCGTGGGGGTCGCCCCGTTGGTCGTGTAGTAGATCACCGCCCCGGGCGTGTCGCAGGTGACGGTCACTTCGACGGATGCGTTCCCGCTGGCGCTGGGCGGCGTAAAGACTGGAGTGGCCACCCTTGGCGGCGGATTTGTCCCCGCGACATAATTGGACGTGACGATGAAGAACCCGGCGTTCGTCCACGGCATCGTGAGGTCAAAGATGACTTGATTGGTCTGTCCGGCCACCAACAGCGGCCAGGACGAAAGGCTCGCACTGATGTCGTTCGTTCCATAGACCTTGTACTGGATGTTGGTCGTTGGGCCGTCCACGACGAGGCGAACGGTGTTCGAGCTAAGCAGAATCGGTGTTTCCAGAAACACCTGTCCCCAGGCAAGGTTCGCCGGCAAAGCTAAATAGACTGCGAAGAACGCGCAGAGAAACCGGGACAATACGTTGTGCTTTTTCATGGGTGGTCCTTTCTTGTGCTCCCTGCTGAAACCATAGGGGCGTGACCTACTCACGCCCCACGACAGGCACGGACATGCCTTCCACGGAACGCTTTCGGGCACGCCCATCTCTGGGCGCGCCTCGAACTTTGTCCGTGGAGCGGAGCTTAACAGTTCCGCTTCCTGAAATTGTCCGTTTCGTCGTGGACAGCAGCCGAAGCCGCAAATCGTGATTTGATTTCTCGTCTACATACGTAGGTTTGTGCCGACCGCTGATAATTGAAACGCCAAGACCCGCGCTCGGCAAGAGCGAAAATAGAGTTTTTGGAGCATAGGGCGAGTCGCTTCTTGTGTGTGCCATACACCCGGAAAAGAGGAGTTGGCGGTAATGGTGGTGCATGAAAATGAATTTCATGCTTGGCCTTCTGCTGGCCGCAACCACAGCGCTCGCCGCTCCGCCCGAAGCCATCCAGCGCCTCACCCTGGACGAACGGGTTGTCGTCACCGTGCCGGTTTCGACGAACCGCGTCACAACCATCAGCTTTCCCGGACCAATCGCTGCCATTGACGCCGTGGGGGTGACTTCTGACGGGAAGACGCCGGGGCAGTTTCAACTCGCACACACGAAGGGGTCTTCGTTCGTGTCCGTTCGCGCGCTCTCGCGCAAAGCGGCGACAAATCTCAACATCCGCTGGAACAAGCGCACCTACGTCTTCGAGTTGGTTGAGAGCGACACGCCTATTCTCGCGCTCAACCTGGAAGAGCGTGCAGCGGTGGAAACGGTTCAACCCGCGCCGCAGCTCACGCCCACGCGGTTGCTGGCCCTGTTGGACAAGGCGAAGGCGTTTCCGTTGCTCAAGAAACAGCAGCCAGAAGCCGTGGCAGGTGCGGAGGCCCGGACCTTTGGTGACGAACCGCAGATCACCGACTTCGACGACTACGAAATCCGCATCGAAGAAGTGTTTCGGTTCAACCCGGAGGACACGCTCGTTTTCCACGTCACATTGCGGAACAAGTCGGAGCACCCGATTCGTTACCTGCCGGAGAGCTTCTGCGTGCGTGTCGGCAACCGGCTCTATTACCAGTCCATCAGCGACGCGCCCGGTCTGCTGCTACCTCGTGCGGCGAGCACGGTCTATTTCGCCATCACCGGCACGCCCGACGGCGGGCGAAACGAACTCTCGCTCAAGAACCAGTTCAGCGTGCTGGTCAGTCGCTTGCCTTCTCTGCCGCCGAGTGTTGCCACAACGCAATCCTCACCACCGCCGCAAGCAAAACCGCCCCAACAACCCACCGAAATGACTCCAGAGCAAGAGGCTCTTGTACGCCAGACTCTCCGGCAGGCGATTGAGGAGTTGGAAAACACAAATGCGCCCAGCGCTAAACAAACTCGCCCATGAAACCGCGTGACTTTCTGAACTTCTTCAAATCCCGTAGCGGCAAGCTCGTGCTGTTCGGCGTCGTGTTTGGCGGCGGGCTGTTGGTCTTTAGTGCGCTGCGTGACAAGTCCGGCCCGGACGAGATTCGTGTCACCGGCCTGACGACGAACGCGACCGACCGCCCCCAAGTCGTGCAGAGCATCGAGCGGCAGATGCAGCCGTTTCGTCCACCGCCACCGAAAACCAATACGCCACCGCCGTTGCCTCAGAAGGCCAGCGAACCGCCAATGGTCGTGGTCGAGAAGCCGAAGCCTGAGCCGCCGCAGCAGCTCCCGACGATCAGCTTGTTCGCCGACGCGAGTGCCGGTGTTCCCGAGCCGAAGACGCTTGGCGAAATCTACGCGCCTTTTGGGCGGCTGATTCCGTGCGAGACCGTCATCACGGTGGACTCGGCCTCAATCCAGACGCCCATTGTCGGCCTCATCACGGAGAACATTTATCACGCGGGCAGACTGGTCATTCCTGCCGGCACGGAGGTTCACGGCACAGCGCAAACCGACCGGCATCGCGAACGCATTGCCAGCGGCGGCAGTTGGACACTGGTCTGGCAGGGAGGCGAGGAACTGCGGCTGAAGGCCATCGCACTCGACCGCGAATTCTCTGGCGACCAGGAAGGCTGGGGCATCA
>Ga0209717_1000343_pt1 | contig 58175 bp, 58 predicted proteins | sample AD_UKC048_MetaG_FD_184418 | JGI IMG/M metagenome (GOLD analysis project Ga0209717, IMG submission 184418) | Active sludge microbial communities of municipal wastewater-treating anaerobic digesters from USA - AD_UKC048_MetaG (SPAdes) (version 2) | ecosystem: Engineered > Bioreactor > Anaerobic >...
AGGGCTTGATTACAAGACACCGGCAGAGATTTACTTGCCAAAAATCAAAGAAAGGAGGATGGTTGCTTAACTTGGAAACCACCTTAAATTGGTATTAAAAACGGTCTTGACATACGGTACCACCGTAGTATGATAAAGAGTATTTTTACAAGGCAGCTTTAGGTTTTTATCTTATATATAAGACGTTTTCAGGAACGGCCAAAAATCGTTTGACAAGAAAGTTAAAAATATATATAATAACGGAACAATTTTTTGAAGAGCGGGAATAGCTCAGTGGTAGAGCACCTCCTTGCCAAGGAGGGGGTCGCGGGTTCAAATCCCGTTTCCCGCTCCATAAATTCAAAAATTCCTTAAAATACAATTTGAGGAGGGAGATTTATGAAAAGATTTGGAATTATGTTTTTCCTGTTTTCATTATTAGTAATGCTCAATTTAAACACGGTTCTGGTTGCAGCGGATGATTTTGACCTGCCGCCTCCGCCGGATGCTGACGAAGAACTTCTGCCGCCGGGAGATGACTTTGGAGGGGAAGAAATGCCGCCTCCGCCTGGAGATGATTTTGGAGGGGAAGAAATGCCTCCTCCGCCGGGAGACGAAATGGCCGAAGGTGATATGCCGCCTCCGCCGTCTGACGATTTTGGAGGGGATGAAATACCGCCTCCTCCGGGAGATGATTTTGCAGAAGGTGATGTTCCTCCTCCGGATGAATTTGCTGAAGGCGATGTTCCTCCGCCTGCGGAAGAAGAAGCAAGCGAAGATGTACCTCCTCCTCCTGCTGAAGAAGAAGTGGCTGAAGAAGAAGTTGAAGAAGAGGAAGAAGAAGCTCCCGCTCCTGTTAAGGTTGCAAGCAGCAAATCGGGCAAGCTTTCAAATTATAAGGTAAGCAACGGCGACAGCCTCTGGAGAATATCCGGTAAAAGCAAAATTTACGGCGATTCATTTAAATGGCCCCTTATTTATAAAGCCAATAAGGCGCTTATTGAAGATCCGGATTTGATTTACCCAAGGCAGAACTTTGAAATTAACCAGAACTATTCCGATGATGTTATAGATGACGCGGTCGGCAAAGCAAAAGAAACACCGCGTTATGAACCTCACACAGAACCAAGGAAAAAGCTTCCTATAAAGTATTAATCCGGAAGTTGACATAAAAAAGCCTCTATCTTCATGTGAGATAGGGGCTTTTTTACTTTTTACAGCCGCAAATGTAAAAATAAGCGCGGCTGAAAATAACCAAAGGGACGTATAAAAATTGAAGAAAATACTGCTTACAGCCGCTTTTTTATTCGCGGCATCCGCTTTCTGCGCTGCGGACAAAGACGATTACGATTTTGCGTATTCGCTTTTTCTTAATAATAACTTTACAATAGCGGAAAACCTTCTGAAAGACTTCACCATGCAGCGGCCGGAATCTTCCATGGCCGGAAGCGCGTATTTTGTAAGGGCGGAAGCTTTTTATAAAAAGGGCGAATACGCAAAGGCGCTGTCTGCGTATATGAGCGTACCTGAAAAATATCCCCAGGATGTAAACAGGTTCCGCAAGGAACTTTACTACAGGATAGCGGAATGTTATTTTAACCTTAAGGATTACACATCAGCGGCCAAATACGCCCAAATGGTGCTTAAAGATTATCCCGACACATATATAGCCAAAGACGCGTGTTTGCTTGCCGCGGAAAACCTTTTTCTGTCCGGCGATTATGACGGGGCGCTTTCCTATCTTGGCAGGCTTGAAAAATACACCGAATACAAAAATTTTGACTATGCCTACTATCTGGCCGGAAGGGTATATTACGAAAAATCTCTTGCGGCTAACGGCGCGGAAAAAAATGATTTTGCAAAAGAGTCCTTAAAATTTTTTGACAGGGTAAAAAATGAATTTCCAAAAAGCGCGGTCATGCCCAATTCTGAATTCAGGCGCGCGAACGTGCTGTATTCCCTTGGCGAGTATAAAGAAGCAATCAGAATATGCGACGCGCTTCTGGCAAAGGGCGGCGGCGATAAAAAATTTGCGGCAATGCTGGAATATTTCCGCGCGTGGAATTATTTTATGCTGTCGCAATATGACACTGCTTATTCCGCGTTTGATTCAATAATTAAAAAGTACCCGGGCGATATGCTTGCCATCTGGTCGGAATACAAGAAAGGCCTTTGCCACGAGGAAAAAGGCAATTTAAAAGCGGCTATGGCACAGTATGAAAAGGTCATGTCCGATTATCAGGACACAATTCCGGCCGCGTATTCGGAATACGCGCTGGCTTATCTTAACCAGAAACAGGGCGACCTTTACGGGGCTTTAAACCTTTATAGCGGCATTATCGCCAAATACAACATAGATGAACTTGTAAGGGCTTCCCATTTTATGACAGCGGAAATTTATACGAAGCTTAACAGGTTTTCCGAGGCTTCGCAGACATATTCGCTGATAGAAAGCAGGTACCCTGAAGACGCGGACACCGCAAGGTTTATGAAAGCGTGGTGCAATTCCAACAACGGCAACACTGAAGGCGCGGAAGCGGTTTACAACGGAATAATATCGGATGAAAAATCCGGAAGAGATTTAAAGGCGAAAAGCACGGTTAAACTTGGCGACCTTTATTTTGAAAAAAACAACACCGCGCTTGCTTCAAAATATTATGAAACGGCGATAAAGGAATTTAACGATATAGCAGGCATAAAAGCGGAAGCGCGTTACGGCCTTGGCTGGATAAATTATTCCGCCAACAGGTTTGATTCCGCAAGGTCTGAATTTGACGCGGCCGCAAGGGAAGCCGCATCTGCGGGCGATGAGGAACTGAAGGTAAGGGCCCTTTTTATGAGCGCGAATTCGCTTTACGGCGCATATGAATTTGACCGCGCTTATTCAATATATTCCGATGTAATGAAGTCCAAAAACGCCCCTGAGGAAATAAGGCAGGAAGCTCTTTTTTACGCGGCTTTCTGCCGGTACAGGAAGGAAGATTTTGACGCCGCGGCTTCAATGTGGAGGGAGTATCTTGGAAAAACTTCCGACAGGGTAAAAAAGGCGGAGGCATATTACAGGATAGGCTGGGCGTATTTCAGAAAGAATGATTTTGACTCCGCGGTCAAAAATTTTGATGAAATAATAAATAATTACAAAGACACGCACCTTTTGCAGGAAGCCCTGCTTAAAAAAGGCGACAGTTACTACAATAAAGCCGAATATTTATCCGCGATAAACGTTTATAAGGAACTTGTGGAAAAGTTTCCGGAGCATTACAGGGTGCCTGAAGCGCTTTACGGGATTCAGTGGTCATATTACCAGCTTGGGGACACGGAAAAAGCGGTTGAAGTATCAAACCAGTTTCTTACAAAATACAATAACAGCCCGTTCGCGCCGGAGATAATGTACAGGGTGGCGGAGCATTACTACAATTCGGGTAAATATGACACCGCGGCGGAACAGTTTTCCAAATTCATATCCAAGAATCCTTCGCACGAGCTGGCTGACAACGCGTGGTATTTCAGCGGCGTTTCAAACTATAATGCGGGAAAATATCAGCAGTCCATAAATGATTTTAAGGTGATAATGGCAAAATTTCCTTCCTCGTCGTTTGTGGATAAGGCGCTTTTCAGGGCGGCGAATTCATATTATAAGCTTCACGATTACAGAAGCGCGGCGGAAAATTACGCGCTTTTTATCGGTAAGTACCCGCAATCGGAAAACATATGCGAATCGTATTTCAACGCCGCCATGTCCTATAAAAGGATGGAGGATATGGATAACGCCAAGAAAATGTATCTTGGGTTGATTGAGAAAATGCAGGGCTGCAAGCTGTATGAAAGGGCGCAGATGAACCTGGCCTACCTTCATCAGGATTTAAAAGAGTACAGCGAAGCAATAAAGTTATTTGAAAAAATAGCTTCTGAAAAAGGCAAAAAAGCGGCGGAAGCGCTGTTCTGGATAGGCGATATTTATCAGGCGCAGGGTGATGATACAAAAGCGGCAGCCGCGTTTACCAGGGTGTATGATAATTTTCCGGGGGAAGAAACGTGGTTTGTACCGGCCCTTGACGCCGCCGGCAAAATTTATGAAAAACAGGGCGACTTAAAATCCGCAATAGCCGCGTACAAAAAAATTATAAAGTCGGCAAAAGACCCGAAATATACCGATGTGGCAAAAAAGAAAGCCGCGCTGCTGGAAGAACAGTATAAACTTATGAATCCGGCGCCCGCGGTAAAACCCGCAGGGGTGGCAAAATGAAAAAAATGCTGATTCTGTTAATGGCGCTTTTATTGCCTGTATTCCTGGCGGCGGCTGAAGAAACAATTGAAGACCCGGGAGAACAGACCGGGCAGTTCAAGGACGGGCAGTATAAAGCCGGAACCGATGAACCGGGGCCTGCCGTGACAAAAGGGCAGGGTTTTGATTTTAAAGCGCCGGAGATTCTTATAAAAGGAAAGATTGACACGAAGATAACGGTAAAAAGGGAGATGAGGGCCCTTGAAAACCTTCAGGATGTAAAAAATATCCTTTATGAAAAAGAAAAAGTGGGAATCCCGGAATATTATCTCAGGGATGACCTTTTAAGTATTCACGGGCTGCGCGAAACTGAAAGCAATTTTGCCGGAATGATAAAAACTTATGCAGGATCCATGAGCACATTCTTTTTTGACGCGATGGCAGGGCTTAATCTTGAAACCGGTTCCGCGGTGACGGCAAGGCTTTTTCATTTTAACAGGGATAATGAAACTGTAAATGACAGGAAGACGTGGTTAAACAACAACGCCCTGGATTTGTCGTATTCCGCAAAATACGGGGATGTGGACGCTTACTATACGGCAGGCGGCGGATTTAACGCAAGGCTGAATCCTTTTCCGGATAACCTTTTTGGAAGCGGAATGAACCGCGGAAGCGCCTATATTTCAGCGTTGTTTTCAGGAGCCCTTTCGGGGTACCTGTTTGACGCCGGGTTAAAATACAGCCATGAAAATATATCATCAGTAAGCAGCGGCGGAGTGTACCGCGAAAACAGGGGGTCTGTTTATATTGACGCGGAAAAAGATTTTGAAATGGACCGGGGGCGCAGGGTAAGGGCTTTTGCCGCTTTCAAGTCAAGGCTTTCAAATATTTTTTCCGCCGGAGAAAATTATAACAGCGCTTTTAATATGGACCTGGCGGTAAAGGGGGTTTTCAATTTTGACCCGCTGTCAGTTACGCTTGGAATAAGGCTGCAGGATGATTCGCTGGTTATAAACACAATGAGGGTAAGCCCGTATCTTAACGTCAATTATCCGGTGCTTCCTTTCGCGGAACTGTATTTTATATTTGACCCAAAGATGATTCCGCCGGATTATTCAGAAGCGCCGGATTTTACCTTTATAAGCAGGGACTTTCGTATGCCTTCGGAAAATTTAAGTTTAAAAGCCGGCGGCACAATAAACCTTTTTGAAGTGTATACTGACGTATTTTTCGGGATGAAAAGCGTTGATGATTACGGATTCTATGAAGAGTCGGCCCAAAAAGGCGCCTTTATACCGGTTAATTCGGATTTTGATTACACATACGCGGGTATTAACATACAGACCTTAAAAGCGGAAAATTTAAGCATAAACGCCGGGTATACATACAGCCACATAATAAAATCATCAATGAATATAAATGGTTTTGCAAACAATGTTTTTTCGCTTAAAGCGGATTATGAAAAATCCGGATGGGAAGTTTCTGCTGAAATTTCCGGAAGCACGTCTTCGTACGGAAAAAAAGACGGCAAAGTGCCGGCACACTGCGCGGTAAACCTGGGGCTTTCAAAAAAGCTGACGGATAATTTTAAGGTATTCGGCTACGTAAATAATCTGTTGAATAACCCTTATTATGTATTGTATTATTATAAAGAACCGGGTCTGAATCTTGGGCTTGGAGTAAAGGCTGAATTTTAAAGCACATCTTTTCAGGAGGAACAAATGTTCGGAGAAACCACGTTCTGGCAGCTTTTCATGAAAGGCGGGGCTGCTGTATTTTTTCTGCTTGGCGTATCAGTTTTGTCCTGGTGGATAATAATTGACAGGGCAATATGTTTTTCAAGGATAAAAGTAAATACTCAGGATTTCATGGACAGGGTTAAAAAAATGCTGGCTAAAAAAGACAGGCAGGGTGTTCTGACACTTTGCCAGACCACTCCCGGCCCTTTAAGCGCAGTCATCCGCTCCGGCATGGACGCGTCTGAAGGCGGCAGGGAAAAAATGGAAGCGGCCATGCAGAGGACGCTGAACTATGAAGCCGGAAGGATGCAGAAATTCCTTGGGGTGCTTGGAACAATAGGAAGCGTATCCCCCTTTATCGGGCTTTTTGGAACAATACTTGGAATAATAAAGGCGTTTCGGGACCTTGCAATGTCGCAGGGCGGCGGGCCTTCTGTTGTGGCCAACGGCATAGCCGAAGCGCTTGTGGCCACAGCAATGGGTATTTTTGTGGCAATCCCGGCGGTTGTGGCTTACAACCTGTTTGTCCGCGCAATTGACAACCTGGAGACCGAAACAATAAACGCCGCGTCCGAACTTGCGGACCTTCTGGATTAGGGAAAAAACATGCTGAAAAAAAGGGAACGCGAAAAGCTTAATACGGAAATTAACGTCGTGCCGCTGGTGGACATAATGATGGTCCTGCTGATAATATTTATGGTGACAACGCCGTTTATAATGCAGGGAAGCATAAAGATAAACCTTCCTTCCGCGAACGCCGTATCTGACGAACTTCCGGATAAAAATATAATAATCGGAGTGTCAGAGCAGGGCGAGTTTTTTTTAAACGGGAACAGGGCTGCCGATGAAAGCGAACTTACACAACAACTGAAGGTTTTAATACAGGAAACCGGGAATACCAGGGTAATTATTGAAGGCGACAAATACGCAAGGCACGGTTCTATTGTCGCGGCTATGGGAGCCGCAAGGGAAGCCGGGGCTGAAAAGCTTGCGGTTTCAACCATTCCTGAAGACAAGAAAATACAGGAAGTTCAATGAATTTTGACCGCACTGATTTAGTTTCCGCAGGCATATCAATGATGCTGCATGCCATAGTGGTTATTATAATGACCATGATAATGGTTCAGCAGCCCGCAAAAAAAGTGGCGCTTATCACGGATGTAACCCTTATTGACCTTGGAAGGGATGCCGGCATAAAAGGTATGGAAGAAAAAGCAGCGGTTGGGGCGGCGGAAAAACAGGAAAAAACCGCGGAAACAGCAAAGCCGCAGCCTGTGAAAAAACCTCAGCAGCAGGCAAAGCCCGCGCAGAGCCAGCCTGACGTTAAGGAACTTTTAAAAAAAATAGAGCGTGAAAAATCAGCGCTTGATATGGGGATTTCAAGGGATAAATTAAGGACATCCGCGGTTTCCGCGGATAACGCTGAAGGCCGCGAAGAAGAGGCGTATGAAGGCGAAACGGTTGCGGGCGGCGATCCGGAAGTCACAGGCGCGCTGTCGGCAAGAAAATACGCAAAGATAGACTGGCGGTTTCCGGCAAACCTTCCGGAAGAATCCGAACTTGCGGTGGAACTTATTGTAATGCCTTCCGGTGTCATAAGAAGCGTAAAGCTTATAAGGACATCCGGTTATCCTGACCTTGACAGGCAGGCGGTATCTCAGGCAAGAAAACTATCATTTGAACCGCTTCCGGCCGGCTCTGTTCAGGAAGACCAGCTGGGGATTCTGCTGTTCAAGTTTGGAGCGCAAAGATGAACAAATTTGGAGTTGTAAATGTTGACGCGGCTTTAAAGGGCCTTGAAGATAAAAAAGCAATGGATGTAAGGGTGTTTGACGTAAGCGATGTTTCCCCTTTCTGGGACTATTTTATTATAGCCACCGGAACTTCAAAGACCCATGTTTCGGCCCTTTTTAAAAACACCGAAGATGAAGTTCAGAAAGCCGGCGGAATCATTGCCCATAAGGAAAAAGGCGGCGATGCAAACTGGATGCTTATTGATACAGCCGATGTGCTTGTCCACATTTTTGACAATGAAACAAGGCTGTATTATTCGCTGGAAAAATTATGGGGAGAAAAAGAAATTTTCGGCAAAAAAAGCAAAAAGGAAATCAAGTGATGGGCGCCAAGAAAAAGAAGACCGCGGCGGCAAAAATTATAAAAATAGACGACAGGATAATTGCCATTCTTAAGGAATACTGCGCGGAGCATAAAATAGACCCCGGAAAATTCATAGAAGAAGCCGTAATGGAAAAACTTGAAGCGGACGGAATAAGGGAAGAAATGTACCTGTATGACGACTTTGAAGATATACAGGATGACGCGCCGGCGCCGGTTGATACGGTGCAGGCATACACGGACATGGAGCCTGATCCGGGAAAAAAGAAGCACTGACCGGTATAAAAGTGCAGGCCGGCAATAATTGGAGCGAATTTTGAACAGCCTTCTGGAATTTGACAGGCAGTATAAGGGGATTATATGCGGGGTGGATGAAGCGGGACGGGGGCCTTGGGCAGGGCCTGTGGTTGCGGCTGCGGTTATACTGGATCCGGAAAAAGTGTCAATGCTTGGCGAAGTTGACGATTCCAAGAAAATATCCGAAAAAAAAAGGGAAGGGCTTTTTCAGGTTGTCATAAACGCCTGCCTTACATATGCAATAGCTGAAATATCCGCGAAAATAATAGACAGGTCCGACATTTTGTCCTCCACATTAAACGCAATGAAAAGCTGCACGGAAAAACTTTCGCAGAAGCCTGATGTGGTGCTTGTTGACGGCAACAAAGCGCCGGCGCTTGCCGGTTATAATGTAATTACCGTGGTGGACGGGGACGCAAAAAGCCTTTCAATTGCGGCAGCATCCATACTTGCAAAGGTTTACAGGGACAGGATAATGAGAAATTATGACAAACTGTATCCGGGATATGGTTTCGCGTCGCATAAAGGTTACGGCACAAAAGAACACATGGACGCGCTGAACAGGCTTGGGACATGCGGCATACACAGGTTAAGCTATAAACCTGTGGCGGAGATAGCGGCAAAAAAACAGGGTTAAATTAAAAAGGGGGTTGTTGTGGAGGGGATCAACCTTAGGGTTCAGGGGAATTATTACGAAAAGAAAACAGCGGAAAAGATGAAAAATGAAGGATATGAAATACTGGGGATGAATTATTTTGCCAAAGGCGCCGAGCTTGACCTTATCGCGAAAAAAGGCGATATGATTGTTTTTGTGGAAGTGAAAGCGCGCAGGCAGTCAACCGGCATAAGCCCGTTCGGCGCCGTTGACAGGAAAAAACAGAAAAGGATTATTATGGGGGCAAAACAGTATATCCTTGAAAAAAACCTGCATAAAAACTATATCAGGTTTGACGTTGCCGGCGTTTTTCCCGACGGCAAAGGCGGCGAAACAATTCAGATTATTAGGGACGCTTTTCAGGAATAGCCTTGCTTTGGGCGTTTTTTACGGCTATCATTTGTATAAGAACCGCTAAAAAAGGCGGAGGTGAAAGCCATGAATGCCGAAAAAGAAGTAGCGCTGAATGTAAGCGAGCCTAAAAAGTTTGCCGATGCAATCAAAAAAAGCGTGAATGAAGCCGTGGAAAAAGGGTATGAAGTTGACCTGAAATTCGGCGGCCCGGAAGAATTTCCCACCCACGAATACTACAACAATGACATGGAATTCAAAAAAGCGGCGGTTTACGCGGCTGATTACTGGACAAGGATGCACATCACTGTAGCGGGGAAAAGCGACAGGGAAAACATTTATGAAATGAATGAAATCCTTGCCGGGATTAAGGACCAGATTGACACCCACGCGGAACCAAGGTTTCACTGAAAAATTTAAATTATAAGCAATAGGCAGATAAGCAATTAAGCATAAGCGATAACAATAAAATATAGCGTTTTAAGCAGTTAAGCTATAGCGACAGTTAGAAGAATGTTTTTATCTTTCGCTTATGCTTAATTGCCTATAGCTTAAACTGCCATCCTTGTATTTTTTTATCAATTTACAAATCCCGGCCTTCGTGATAATTTATCTTATTAAACTTAATATCCGGAGGAAAAATGCCGCCGTTAGTGTACCTGAAAAAATGCGAAGATTACAGCCTTGCAAGGCTGACAGGCGTTATAGAAGAAGGGTTCAAAGAGCTGGGCGGTATTGAAAACTTCATTAATAAAGGCGACACAGTGCTTATCAAACCCAACTGCCTGTCGTATGCGCCGCCCGAAGCGGCTATTTCCACGCATCCCGAATTTATACGCGCGGTCATAAGGGTGATAAAACCTTTGGCTGGTAAAATAATTGTGGGCGACAGCCCGGGTTACGGCAGTTTTCTGGGGACAGCGGCAAGAAACGGCATGAAAAAGGTGTGCGATGAAGAAGGGGCGGAAATAATAGAGTTTAAGCCCGACACGCGCGCGGATGTGGCCGGCGGGCAGCTTTTATACGGAAATTTCATGATAGATTCAAGGGTAATGAAAGCCGATAAAATAATCAACCTTCCAAAGCTTAAAACCCATATGCTTATGTACATGACAATGTCTGTTAAGAATATGTTCGGCCTGATTTCCGGCTTAAAAAAACTTGAATACCACGCGAAAGCTGAAAAGGACAAGTATCTTTTTGCAAAGATGCTTGTTGATTTGTTCAGGGTAAAACAGCCCGCGATAAACATACTTGACGGCATACGGGCAATGCAGGGAAACGGACCCGGTACTGACGGCGAGCCCTTTGATATGGGGCTGGTTGCGATGTCGAGTGACGGTTTTGCCCTTGATGCGGCCGCGGCGCGGGCCGTGGGCGTTGACCCTTACAGAATTTACACCAATTATGTGTATAAAGAATTCATCAACAACGGCAGGGATATTGAATTCACAGTTAAAGGCGATGCAATAAAGGATGTTTTTCATAAGATAAAGACGCCGCCGGGAGAGCCAAAAGGCTCCGCGTTCAGGCTGCTTATCAATTTTGTAAGGGACCATGGAACCCCAAAGCCTGTTTTTAACGTCAAATTATGTACGGGCTGCAAAATTTGTGTGACACACTGCCCGGTAAATGCGTTAAAATATACAGGCGCGGAAAAAGGGGTGGTATGTGATTATAAAAAATGCATACGGTGCTATTGCTGCCATGAAATGTGCCCGGATAACGCGATAAAGACAAGCAGGCCGTTAATTTCATGCTTTATAGAAAAATTCAGGTTTTAAAACACGGAGGGAAAATTGAAAAAGAAAATAATTTTTATCATATTCATGGTTTTAATGTTTTCAGCCGCGGCTTTCGCGGCTGTTACGGTTGAAGCTTTGGCTGATACGGATAAAAAAACAGCCGTGCTGGGGGACACCATTATTTATACGGTTTCGGTAAACCGCACGGGCGACGCTTCGCAGAGCCCAAGGATTATGCCTCCTGATTTTGAAGGTTTCAGAATGTCGGGAAGCCAGTCATCAAGCAGGATTAATATAGTCAACGGGCAGGCTTCCATAGGGACTTCCATGCAGTTCGCGCTTGTTGCCGTTAAAAGCGGGCAGGTAACTATAAAACCCGCAAAGGTAACGTTTATGAATCCCGATACAAAGGCCTATGAGACAATAGAAACCAAACCTGTTGTAATAACCGTATCAGGCGGAAAAACGCAGCAGCAGCCAGCGGCGGCAACGCCCGTTGTGGTTGTGCCCACGCAGGCAATACCGCAGAGCACAATAAAGGAAATACGGTTAAGCCTTGATTTCAGGCCGGAAAAATACCTGCCTTACCTTATCCTGCTGGCCGTGCTTATAACGGCGGCATTTTTCATAATAAGAAAGTTCAGGAAAAAAAAGGTTACAGAACCCGCGGCATCACAGCCTGTTGATTACAAAAATGTCATGCTGCAGAAGCTTGACAGCGCCGCTGACCTTATCAAGACAGACCCCAAAGAGTTTTATTTTGAAGTTTATGAAGTTATAAGAATGCTGCTTTCAATCAGGCACAGCACCTCGTTTGATGAACTGACAACACAGGAAATAATAAAAAAACTTGAAACAGCCGGAGCCGCGAAAAAGGAGATGCAGTCAATAAAGGAAATACTGCAGAACTGTGACCTTGTGAAATTCGCGGATTACAAGCCGGAAATTGAAGAAGCGGTTGATATGTACGATAAAGTAAAGGCTTTAATCAGCCGGTAAAGCCCGGCAGGGATAAATTTATGTGGTATAATTATAAAAAAGTAAAACAGGGAGGGTCACATGGCAAAAGAGGTTATTTTTACGGATAAGGCGCCAAAACCTGTCGGGCCGTATTCACAGGCAATTAAATGCGGAAACCTGATTTTTTTATCAGGCCAGCTGCCTATTGTCCCTGAAACCGGCCATCTTTCCACAGAGGGTATACACAAAGAAACAAGGCTTATTTTTGATAACATGGAAGCTGTTTTAAAGGCTGCCGGAAGCTCCGTTGAAAAGCTGGTAAAGGTGAATATCTTTATGACGAACCTTGATGATTTTAAATTTGTAAACGAAGTAATGGAAGAAAAGTGCGGCGTTAATCTTCCCGCAAGAAGCACTGTTCAGGTGGCGGCCCTGCCAAAAGGCGCGAATATAGAAATAGAGGCGGTCGCGGAGATATAAAGGCAGAGGGACAGAGGGACGGATGCACGGAGGGATGGAAGAAAAAACGGCAGTTTGTAGGTTTATTTTTTGATCTGGTAGACGCGGGTCTTTAGCCCGCGGTAGTTGAATTAGATTTTTACGGTTTTTCTTCTTACGCTTCTGCTTATCTGCCTAATGCTTAACTGCTTGTCCTTATGATTTTGTTTTTACTTCCGAACATCTGACCCTCTGTGCATCCGTCCCTCGTCAGTATTCTATCCCAACACTTTTCCCATAATGTCATGATGGCCGGCGATGAAATCTGACGCCGGCATTCTTTTTTTTCCCTCTGCCTGAACTTCTTTTATCAGCAGTCCGCCTTTTCCGGAAGCTACAAAAAATCCCGACCCTTTTTCAATGCCATAAACGGTTCCGGGAGCGTGAACTTCCGCGGTATCAACACATTCAGCGCGGAATATTTTAAGTGTTGCCCCGTCAAGCGTGCAATATGCCACGGGCCATGGAAGCAGCCCGCGCACCATATTGAAAATGTCCCTGTTTGACCTGGTAAAATCTATTTTGCCGTCTTCTTTTTTAAGCGTTTTTACAACAGTCGCGGTGCTGTCATCCTGTTTAATCCTTGTATAAACCCCGGATTCAACCATTTTTAAAACACGCGGTACTGAATCGGCCGCAAGTTTAGAAAGTTTAGAATACAAAGTTACAGAATCATCTTCATCTGTTATTTCCATTTTTTCCGCGTGAAGGATATCGCCGCAGTCAAGGCGCTTGTCTATGAACTGATAAGTGACGCCTGTTTCCCTGTCGCCGGCAAGTATGGCGGCGTTAATGGGCGCCGCGCCGCGCCATCTTGGAAGAATTGAAGCGTGAATATTGATGCTGTGGAACTTCGGGTGGTATATGATTTCTTCGGGGATTATCTGGCCGTAAGCCGCGATAAGGTTAAGGTCAGGTTTTAACTTTAAATAAGCATCCATAAATTCCGGAGATTTTACTTTTTCGGGCTGATACACGGGTATTGAAAGTTCCATTGCCGCTTTTTTGACGGGGGTGGGAAGGACTTCCTGTTTTCTGCCTGACGGCCTGTCCGGCTGGGACACGGCACATATTATACTATGGCCGGCAGCGGCGGCGGCTTTTAATGATAAAACCGCGAATTCAGGCGTGCCGAAAAAAACAATGTTCATTTATCTTTTATCCTGTTTTTTGTCTCTGTTTTTAATTCTTTAAGTTCTTTGCCGTGCATTATGCGCCTTGCCGGCGACATACGGTCAATGAAAACTACGCCGTTTAAATGGTCTATTTCATGCTGCAATACTATCGCAAGAAAATCTTCGGCTTCAATCTTTATTTTATTGCCTTCGGGGTCCTGCGCTTCAACCGTTATTTTGGACGGCCTGTCTATTTTTTCAAATATTCCCGGAAAGCTTAAGCAGCCCTCCTCATAAGTTACTTTTTCCTTTGAGACGGATGTAACAACAGGGTTGGCAAGGCGCAGAATAACACGGTTTTCCTCCTTGGCGGTGTCAATGACTATCATCTGTTTAAGGATTCCAACCTGATTTGCCGCAAGCCCCACGCCGTTAAAAGAGTACATGGTCTCCAGCATGTCATCAAATATCTTTTTTAACCCTTCGCCGAATTCCGTTACAGGCTCCGCTTTTTTCTTTAATACCTGTTCTCCATATTTCTTTATTTCGTATGTCATCTGAAACCTTCCTTTAATTTTATGTAATAATTATATACTATAGGAAAAAAAGTTCAATGGTTTATAGGTAATAATACAAAAATGTTTGGTTTAATAAGTCGGCTTGACAATTATACAGTTATCTGTATAATTGTTATATATCTCAAACGGAGGTTTGTTATGACAATGTATGAAATGCAGGCGGAACAGTTTAAGGCTTTATCGCACCCTTTACGGGTTAAAATTATACGCGTGCTGAGCGAAAATAACTGCTGTGTCACAAACCTTGCGAAATTGTGCGGAGAACCCCAGCCGCAGACTTCCAGGCACTTAAACGCGTTAAAAAAAGCCGGCCTGCTAATCTGCGAAAAAAAGGGGACAAAAACGTGTTATAAAGCAAGTTCGCCGCAGGTATTTAAAATGATAGAGGCCGCGGGCGAAATTGCAAAAAAGAGAGTGCTTGATTCTGCAACGGAAATAAAAAATAAAAAGGGGGCGAAATAATATGGACAGGCTTATTGACGGTGAGTCTATAAAAGAGATAAAGGCCAAATTTGACGCGGAGCTTGCGGGCCCGACGGACGTTATTATTTACAGCAATCAGAGAGCAGGGGACGTAAGTGAACAGGAAAAGCAGCTTGTGGATTTTACAAGGAAATTTTTAAAGGAATTGTCTGAAATTGACGCAAAGGTTGAAGTTGAGGAAAAATCCGTGGATTCCGCTGAAGCAAAAGCAAACGGAATTTCCACCTCTCCCAGTATTTCAGTCGGATTAAAAAAGGGATACAGGATTATTTTTAACGGGGCCCCGCTTGGGCATGAAGCCACAAGCCTGATTGAAATTTTGTGCATGGTTTCAGGAGGGCGGACGGGATTATCCGAAGACGATAAAATGCTTCTTAAAAACGCGGATAAAGACGCAAAGATACAGGTTTTTGTAACGCCCACCTGCCCGTATTGCCCCAAATCAGTAATTCTTGCGGCAAAGATAGCTGTTGAAACAAAGGGCAAAATAACGGCGGAATGCGTTGAATCCATGGAAAATCAGCAGCTCTCTGAAAAATTTAACGTCGGTTCCGTGCCGCAGCAGGTGATTAATTCAGATCCTTCTTCAATAACGGTCGGCGCCCTGCCTGACAGAATGATGATAATGCAGGTGTTAAAGTACAGCGCGCCGGAAAAAGCGGCGGCACTTGAGGAAGAATTAAAAAAGATTAAGGAACAAAAAGAAAAGCTTACGGACAATCCAAAGGAAACCGTGTATGTCACTGACGGTAATTTTGACAGGGCGCTTGCCAAATACCCGGCGCTTGTGGTTGACTGCTGGGCGGAATGGTGTATGCCGTGCAGGATGCTTTCCCCTTCAATTGACCAGCTTGCCGCGGAAGAGGCCGGAAAAATTGTCTTTGCAAAGCTGAATGTGGATGAGAACCATGAGACAGCGGAAAAATTCGGCATAAGGTCAATACCCACCGTTATGGTATTTAAAAACGGCGTTAAAACGGGCGATATTGTGGGTGTGCAGCCAAAGCCCATGCTTTTAAGCAGGATACAGGAACTTTTAAAATAAAAATAAAGGGAGAAGAATATGGACACGGGCATCATCATAAACCTTGGAAATTCCGCCGGTGAAAGCGTTCCGAATAAAGCTGATGTTATTATTATAGGCGGCGGTCCGGCAGGGCTGACAGCCGCAATTTATAACTGCAGGGCAGGCCTTAAAGTAATGATGATTGAAAAAATGGCTGTCGGAGGCCAGATATTTTTAACGGCTGAAATTGAGAATTATCCGGGTTATGAAAATATTTCAGGCCCTGAACTGATTCAAAAAATGGAAAAACAGGCTGACAATTTCGGGCTGATAAAGGTCTTTGACGAGGTGCTTAAAATAGAAAGCGCTGAAAAAGGCGTTAAAAAAGTTCATTGCGCTTCCGGCGCGGTATATGAATCAAAGGTAATAATAGCAGCCACAGGAGCCAGATACAGGGATATAGGCGTACCCGGGGAAACCGAATTCAGAGGGCGCGGAGTTTCAAACTGCGCCACATGTGACGGCGCTTTTTACCGTAATCTGGAAGTCGCGGTGGTAGGCGGAGGGGATACAGCCGTGGAAGAGGGCATCTATCTTACAAAATTCGCGTCCAAAGTACATATTATTCACAGGCGCGACAGGTTAAGGGCCGCTAAGATTATCCAGGAGAGGGCTTTTAAAAATCCCAAAATAAGTTTTATTTATGATTCTGTTGTAACCGGTATTTTTGGTTCCAAAGGAGTGGACGGAGTTAAAGTTAAAAACGTAAAGACAGGCGCCGAATCAGACCTTAAAGTATCAGGCGTTTTTGTTTTTATCGGGCTGGTGCCGGGAACGGAATTTTTAAAAGGCACGCTTGAAATGGACGGGCAGGGTTATATAAAAACTGACGCGGATATGAAAACAAGCGTTGAGGGCATTTTCGCGTGCGGGGACTGTGTAAGCAAGAAATTAAGGCAGGCAATTACAGCGGCGGGAGACGGCGCAGCGGCCGCGTATTCGGCGGAACATTATATTGAAAAGCTTGAAGGCACGGAGTATGTTTAAATCATAAATAATAGCGGATTAAGCTATAGGCAGTTAAGCATAAGCGGAAAGATAAATAACGAAGCCGGGCAGCCCGGCTGCCCGGAAATTTGGTTTAGATCCGGCAGACGCGGGTCTTTAGCCCGCGCGTTTTTGTATTTGATGGTTGTTTTTACTTCCGGCCCTTCCCCTAATACTCACGCTCGTAAACTTGCGTAATCCCGTGGATTTCCGCTTCGCAGGCTCGCTCCAACTGACCTTCCGGCCTTTCCTGTCTTTTATCTATGGGATATTGGATATCAGTTTATGGGATAAAGTTAATTTATTTTTTCAGGGATATAAGCTTAACCGCGCCAAGCACAAGGAAAAATATAAATGCCAGGGCAAAAATAATTTTGTAATAGATGTAATTCTCGGGGGTATAATTAAAAATAATTTCGTGGGTGCCGGGAGGCAGGCTTACACCCATATATAAGCCAAAACACTGCTGTATTTTTTCCGACATATTGTCGACATATGCCGTCCAGCCGGGGTAAAAACTGTTGCAGAAAATAAGCCATCCCTGCTGTTCGTTTGAAATATTAACGCGCAGATTGCCGAATTCATATTCGTTTTTTCTGGTCCATGAAACCTGTGATATAAGCATTTTTGGAATACGGATATTCTCTGACATGAAAAAAAGCGGATAAGCGGCTTCGTTTTTATAGATTTTAACCGAATACTTGTCAAATAATTCTTCATACAAATATTTGTCAAGGCTGCTTCCTGAAATAATATATTTAAGGTTAAGCAGGTTTATTATATCCCTGTTGTATCCTTCGGGCGTATTCATCCTGCTTGTGAATCTGGAATAATTTAAAAGTTTTAAATCGTTATGGCCAAAAGCGTCAAACAAACCGTATGACATGCCTGAGCACGAAGGTATTGAAAGGAAAAAATTGCGTTCTGACCTTGTTATGTAATCAAGAAGGTAAACGGATCCTTTTTCCGGAAGCCCGATGTGCCCGAACTTATAGGATGACGTCCGCATCAACTGTGCGGTTTCCGGGGTGTTATTTTTCCCGTAAACAGCATTCTGTTCCGCGGTGGGATTGGTCCGAGCCATGAAAGTGTAAAGTTCGGAAAAGATAAGCGCGATAATAATGGCTTGATAAAAAGCGGGTTTGATATGTTGTTTTTCTTTTAAAAGATATAATACATAATTCAAAACGTACATGAGTATGAAAAAGGAGGTGCCTTTTATCAGCGCTATAAGTGTTTCATTGTCAAGCCCGAAAACAGAAGACAGGTTTTTGTTAAAAAACGCAATAAGCGCGGGAACGGGAAGCATCGCGTACAGAAGCCAAAGAAGCAATGACTTTTCGGGTATTCTGCCATCTGAAGGGCCGGATAAGGATGCCATTGAACAGGCTGCGATGAAAGATGCCGGAAGTATTAAAAGGGAAAGCGCTGTACCCGGAAATTTTGGTTCTGCCAGGAAGGGCAGAAATTTCAGGAAAAAAGAATGCACGGGCGTATTTTTCCCAAGGGCTATCAGCAAAGCAAGGATGAATATAACAAGAGAGAAGTAATAAAGGCTGTTTTTTTTCCTGAATAAAGACGCGATAAACAGAAAGATAAAGGTGGCGGAAAAAAATACATTGATACCTTTTGAATAATCGTTCCATCCCGAAAGTGATGCGTAGCCGGCGTCAGGAGGCGCTGTCAGGCTGAAAAAGTTAAGAAAATCCATGGAATTTACATTAAATGAAACGTAGTCGGAAACTATGGATATAGCGGAATTAAAAAGCAGCTCGGCAAACAGGCCGGACTGCGGCATTGTCAGCCCGAGCGTTATGATAAGCGCCGCCGCGGAAGCTATAAGAAGTTTTATCATCCGTGAAATTCTGAACCCGGCTCCGAAAAATGAAATGTAGAACGCTGAAAAAAGCAGGCAGAAAAAAAGGCTGTTTATAAAAGTCCTGAAGTGCCCGGCAAGGAAAGACAGCGACAAAAGGGCGCAGCCTAAAATAAAAAAAGTCGCTTTTTTTCTGTCAATAAAAAGTTTAAAAGTGTAAAGAATTGCGGGCAAAAAGGCCGCGGAACCAAGGGCGGCCAGATTGTTGACTTTGGATGCAAAGAAGGAGTTAAAAATAAAAATAAGCGAAGCCGCGAAAGCCGGAGCCGGATCGCAGCCCAGGGATTTTGCAAGCACATAAACCGAGAAGCCGGCTAAAATAAAGTGAAGCATCAGGTATATTTTTAAGGCAGCCGGAAAATCAAAAAGCAGGAAAACTATTCCCGGGGGATATAATATTCCTTTTTGAACATCGGCTATAAAAGGCACTCCGGAAAAAACATACGGATTCCAGAAAGGGACGGTTCCTGACTGCAGGGAGTTTTTCGCGAAATCCTTCCACGGATAAAACTGGGTGTAAAGGTCCCCGACAAAGAAAGTATTATTCGTAAAAAGGATGGATGAAAAATAAAGGGTGACAGCGCCGGCAATCATTATAAACGGCAGTAAATTGTCAGGTATAACGGTTTGTTTTCGCATTTATCTTGCCTTTCCGCATATTAAAGGCACTTTCTTTATGAATTCGGGGTTGTTGTTAAGGTGAACCGCTTCCTTTAAATAATCACAGGCCTCGTCTTTTTTTCCAAGCTGGTTTAAAATAAGCGCTTTGTTAAAATAAAGCACATGAATATCCGGAAAGTTTAACAGTTCGGTTTCATAGTCGGTGCGCGGTATGACGCTGTTAAGGGTAAATTCCACCTGATTTAATTCCTTTAAGGCGTCTTCCGGCTTTCCTTTTGCCCTGTAAATAAGGGCAAGGTTGTGCCTTGCTGACGCGTAGTTTGGTTCATATTCCAAAGCTGTTTTAAGCATGGTTTCTGCCGCGTCATAACCGCCGGTTTTATCAATCAGAAAACCTGAATATTCAAATAAAGTGAAAGCCCTGTAAGGATTTGATTTTAAAGCAAGGCGGTAATATTCTTCGGCAAGCTCCGGTTTGTTAAGTTTTGCGCCGGTACGCGCCGCGTGCAGCAGTGAAAGGGTGTGGTATTTGGAATAAACAGAGGCTTTTTCAAAACAGGACAGGGCTGCTTTAAAATTTCCGGTTTTTTCTTCGTATATGCCTTTTTGGTAAAGCGTATCGGCGTTGAAGGGTTCCGTAAGAATTGCCATGTCAAGAAGCGAGATACCCGCTGTCTTCTGCCACTTATGTTTTGCGTAATAAGAAACCGCGGGCCTTATCGCCATGCTGAAGATAACCGCGGTAAGAATCAGGGCCGGAAAATAGTGAACCTTTGTAAATACAAGCGCCTCTTTGGAAAGGGTGCTTATGGAGCCTTTTTCAGGCACCGCGATTGAAGCAAGAGCGGCAGCGGTAAAAAATATACCCGGAAGGTGCAGGTTAAAATCCACCATGGAATGCAGGGCTATCCCGCATAACGCAAAGTACGCGCCGGTTTCCGCCGCCCAGTTCTTTTTGTGCTCCCTGTTCTTGGGAATGTTCCGGAAAATAAAGAATAAAAGCACTAAAAGCGCTACAAATCCCGGAATACCCAGCTCCGCCGCGGCCTGAAGATATTCGTTATGCGCGAAATCCGCCTGCATCTGGTAGCGGGCAGGGGCTTCAATGGGGAAGTTATACGCAGGAAACACGCTGCCAAAACTTCCTATTCCGTATCCCAGCAGGGGACGGTCAATGGCCATACCGGCCGCGGAAGCAAAAATGCCAAGCCTGTTAAAATAGAAAGGGTCCTCTTTGACGGATATTATCTTATTGCCGGACGGTGAAATTCCGGTGAATGAAGCCAGAATAAGCACAACGGCCGTAATGCCAAGCAGTTTTGCCTTAAAAGATTCCCTTGCCGGCGTGTCCTTGACGTTTTCGCGGCTGAAATAGTAATACAGCCAGGTGGCGAAGAAAATGAAAAGCATTGAAAGCATGCCGCCTTTTGAGCGCAGCGCCGCCACGGTAATTAAGATAAACGCAAGCCCCGCGACTTTAAAGGGAAGATTGTTGATTTTTTTCTCCAACAGCAGCCTGCTTAAAAGCAGTGAAAAGGAAATTATCAGGTATCCGGCCAAAAGGTTCTGATTCGGAAAAAAACCGTTCATGACAGCCTGTTTTCCGGAGATGACGGAGTAAATCAACTGGCCCCACGCGGCCGCGCCAAGGCAGATTCCTGTCCATACAAGAATGTTTGACAGTATTATCCTGTAATCTGACCTGCGCAGGAACTGGGAACACAGATAAAATATTGTAACGGCTGAGAGTATTATTTTAAGCGAATTTATCCCTGACTGTATGTCCGGCGTGTACAGAATTGAAAAGAGCGAAAGGATTACAAGCACGCCGGCGGGTATTTCCAGGCCGGTAATTTTAAAATCTTCCTTGCTTATTATCCAGAGCCCAAAACCGCCCGCCACCAGTATTCCCGCCGCGGAATAAGCGTAAGGGTGCTTTAAACCGGTTATTCCGCACAGGACAATGATTGCGATTATGAATGCAAAAATGATATCGCGCCTTAGCCCGGGATTTATGCCCAGCAGATATGACATTTTAAATTTGCGCAGTTCAAGATGGCCTATTTTTATCTGGCTCATAAGCGCCGCGCACATTGCGGTAAAAAGAAGGGTGATTTCAAGGTTATATATGTCAAAATCCGCAAGGTTATGTATAAGTGAAGCCGTGATACCCGTAAGGAAAGCAAGCACGTGGGTTTTGGTTTTGGGCGTGCGTAAAAAATAAAAGTTTTTAATGATTGAGCGGTAAGCCCTGAAAATAATATAAAGAAAAACGGAAAGCCCTATAACGCCTGTTTCTATCGCCATCTGAAGCGGGGCGCTGTGCGCGAACTTCAGATATGAAATATTCTCGGGGCGAAGGTGATTGTAAACCGATTCAAACATTCCCGGCCCGTATCCGAAAACAAACCTGTCTTTTATCAGCGACAGCATGTATGTAAAACTTTCAAATTTGCCTGAAAGGCTTGAATTAATGCTGTCAAAGCCCCTTGAATACAGGATAAAAATCAGCGCGGCCGCGCATAAAGCAAGAAAAACACCGGCAAGCGTCCTGTAACCCTTAAGGTGAGGGTCCCTGAAAAAGAAAGATACGGCAAGGGCTGCAAAAAGCGATATCATGGCTCCCGCGGACTGCGTAAGGGCAAGGCAGACAAGCATAAGCAGGGAAATAACTAAAAATACAAAACGGTATTTTCTTTCTGTCCTGACAAAGCCGAATGCCGGCGGTATCAGCAGAATAAGATATCCGGCAAAAGTATTGGGATAGATGAAAAATGAAAATATTCTTCCGCTTTCCAGCCTTGATTTTATTGCTTCAAATCCCGGAGCCGCCGCGGAAAGGTTTTTTAAGTCCTCACCGAAGCTGAAGAAATACTGGTACAAACCGTAAAGGCAGGCCACCCCGGCCACAACAAATAAAAACGCGGTCACGTATTTGAAATACCTTCGGGAATAAACATACATCAGGTAATAAAACAAAAGAAAGGTGCAGAAGGATACCACGGCATTTAAGGATAACGCGTGGTTTTGCGATAACGGGACGGATATCCAAAGCCAGATGAAAAGTATAAAAACGGCGCCGTCTATGGGCGTTTCAAGCGGTTCCTGAGATGTCCTGAAAAATTTGGACGCCATAATGTAGATAAATGAACAAAGCACAATCCCTGTTTTATAAAAAATGGCGGCTTCGGGAAAAAGGTAAGCCGGGAATATTACGGAAAGGACAAGAACGGCTGCAATCAGCGACAGTATTGCGGCATCGGTATAGCGTATTATCCTTTCGTTCATTGTATAAGCTTGGAGGCCGCTTCAAGGGCAAGGTAGTAGCTTTCAGCGCCGAATCCGCTGATCTGGCCCGCTACCACCTGCGCCACAAATGATTTCTGCCTGAAGTCCTCTCTTTTATAAATATTGGAAAGATGAACTTCAATTGCCGGTATGGAAACTGATGCAAGGGCGTCCCTTATGGCCACTGAAGTGTGCGTGTAGGCGGCCGGATTTATTATTATGCACTGCGCCCAGTTTATGGCCTGGTGTATGGCGTCAACAATTTCGCCTTCATGGTTGCTCTGGACTATTTTAAGCTCTATTCCGGTTTCCGCTGCAATTCTGGAAAGATTATCATTTATGTCCGACAGTTTTACATTGCCGTAAACATCAGGCTCTCTCTGTCCCAGAAGGTTAAGGTTAGGCCCGTGTATTACAAGAATTTTTTTCATTTGTGCTCCCTTTTTACCCGCTGCCGTTTTATAAAGCAAAATGCGGGATTTTTTACAGTATATCAAAAGTTTGAGTGAATTCAATATCAAAATTTGATATAATTACACGGTATTTTGAACTTATATTATAGGAAAGGCAGATTATCAAAATGATGTCACAGAATAAAATACCGGTATTTCCCGAAACAGTGCCCCTGTCAATAGAACACAGGGAAATTATTGAACAAGCGCTTGAAAAAAGGCAGCCGGAGGTATCTGAACATAATTTTACTGAAATTTTTATGTGGAAGGACAGCAGGCAATTGAGCCTGTCATTTATGGATAACTGTTTTATAATATCGGGAAAATCAGGGGATGCGTATTTTATGCACCTGCCTTTGGGCAGCGAAGGAGTGCCGTCTGTAATAAAGAAAGTGCTTGGTTACTTCAGGGATAAAAGTATTAAATGCGGGCTTTACGCCCTTGTTCCGGAAGAATTTGAAAAGTTTGGCGTGGATTCGGAAGAATTCATAAAGGAGCCGTTAAGGGACCAGTTTGATTATGTCTATTTAAGGGATGACCTTGCGCGCCTTGAAGGCAGAAAATATGACGGAAAAAGAAACCTGATAAAAAAGTTTAAAGAGGCAAATTCTTTCAGTTTTGAGAAAATTACCGGCGCAAATATAGAAGAGTGCATAATTTTTCAGGAGCACTGGTGCAAGGTAAGAAACTGTCCGGATGATTTGTCGTTAAATGAGGAAAGCACGGGGGTTATGGAAGTGCTTAAAAATTACAGCCGCCTTTCCTGTACCGGCGGAGCGTTAAGGATAGGCGGGGAAATTCAGGGGATTACCGTGGCAAGCAGGCTTAATAAGGATACTGCTTTAGTGCATATTGAAAAGGCCAATGCAAATTATAAAGGCATTTACCAGGTCATAAATAATACTTTTGTAACTGAAATGCTGGATGGTTTTGAATTTGTAAACAGGGAGCAGGACGTGGGTGTTGAAGGTTTAAGAAAGGCAAAATTGTCATACTATCCCCACCATATGGTTGAAAAACATATGGTTTACCTGCGTTAAAAAGTTTTTTATTTGTAACTGAGCCAAAATTCGGATTTTCTTAACGGAGATTGTATATGGATGAAACAGCGGTAAAAGCACAGGGAATAATAAAGACATACAGGTCCGGAATTTTTAAAAAAAGGGAGACAAAAGCCCTTTTAGGCATTGACCTGGAAGTGCGTAAAGGCGAACTTTTCGGCATACTTGGACCAAACGGTGCCGGTAAAACCACCTTTCTTAACATTATCATGGGCATACTTGGACGTGACTCCGGCACGCTTTTAATATTGGGAGAGCAAATAGCGCGTTCATTCCCTGAAAGGTTAAAAATGAGGATGAACATGAGCTCCGGCAATGCCAATTTTCCGTGGTCTCTTACAGTCAGGGAAAACATAATTTTTTACGGAATGCTTTACGGAATGGGCGGGGCAAAGCTTTCAAAAAAAGCCGATGAACTTATGGAATTTGTATCGCTTGAACAGTACAAAGACAGGCGTTTTGACGAACTGTCAACAGGGAATAAACAAAAACTTGCGCTTGCAAAATCGCTTATTAACTCCCCGGAACTTCTGCTGCTGGATGAACCCACAACAGGGATGGATCCTGATATTTCCGCCAAAATAAGGGCGATGATAAAGGATATAAATAAAAACAGAGGCATTACTGTCCTGCTTACGACACATTACATGAAAGAAGCCGAAGAACTGTGCGGAAGGATAGCGTTTATAAAAGGCGGAGCCATACGCGCGCTTGGCACAAAAGAAGAGCTTCAGACAATGGTAAACGCCAGAGATATGGAGGAGGCTTTCATTGAGCTTGCAGCCGAAGAATAGAAAAATACCCGCTGTATTCGGAAGAATATTCGCGCTTGCGTATCGCAATTATGTTTTTTCAATCAGGAACATTTCCGCGGTTATGGAAGTGCTTTTCTGGCCCGTAATAGGCATTGTAAGCATCGGAATGATGGGTTCTTTCCTTAAAGTAAATGAACAGATGCTGGCTTTCCTGCTGACAGGAGCCATAATGTCCGGCGTGCTTCAGGTTGTGCAGCTGGATGTCGCGTTTGGTTTCCTTTATGACGTGTGGTCAAAAAGTTTAAAGCAGACGCTGATGTCGCCGGTGTCATCATTTGAATATGTCATAGGCCCGTGGCTGTTTTCCATGATTAAAGGAACCGCTGCTTTTGTGTTTCTAAGCCTTCTTTCGCTGTGGTGGTTTAAGTTCTATCTTCCGCCGCCGTTTATTTTTATACTTTCTTTTGGCGGCGTCATGCTAAGCGGGCTGATAGTGGGCATGAGCGTGATATTTTTTCTTGTAATATTCGGTTCAAGGATAGACGTGGTGGCATGGATGATTTCGGTGCTTATGATGCTTATATGCGGCATCTACTATCCGGTTACAATGCTGCCTTCAGGGGTGGCGTTTATCGCCAAACTTATACCGCTTACATATTTTCTGGAATATTTCAGGACCGGATACGGATTTCCCTTGAATTTTGCGCACCCGCTTATTAAAGGATACGGGCTATCATTCCTTTATATCGCAGTTCTTTTCTTTCTGATAGAAACCGCGCTTTTACGCGCCAGGAAAACAGGGATGATAGTAAGGCTTTCAGAGTAGCCGCATACAAGTTTCCAGAGTTTCCTTAATATGTTGAAGTTTGAAGTTTGAAAGTGTAAAATGAATTAATGATTACAGCGCCGGAATAAATCCGGAGCTGCATTTTAAACGTTTTTTTGATTTTGGTTTTAAAGGGGAAAAACAGGCATGGAAGAAAACAGGACGCAGCAGCTTGACACAGCCAAAGTTTTCAACCTTAGAGTCTGGGAAGGCATACAATACAAACTTTCCAGCGTGCTTGGCATAGCGGTAAAGGTCATCAGCGAAGACGGTTCTGTTATCACCGACGAAACAAATTTTTCCGATTTTTTCAGATATTTACACGCATCTGAAAAAGGGCGTCAGGTTCTGGAAATTAAGCCTGAAGAACTGAAAGACGCCGAAAAAGAGGTAAAAGTATATGCCGGCCTGAAATATCTTTTTTCTTCCACGTACTTTTACGGAAAAAAATTCAACATAATTGTGGGCGTCACCGGCAAAAGCGAAAAACCACAGCCTTTGCTTTCCGAAATAAGCGAATCCACAGGGCTGAAATATGAAGAACTTTTAAAGGCATATGAAGCCATTGAGGTTGTACCGGATGAAAAAATATCCAAACTTTCCGACCTTATTGTAGACCTTTTTAATATCGTCGTGGAGCTTTCCGTACAGGAACACATAACGCAGAGCGCAAATAAAGCAAAGGAAGAAGAAATAGCAAAGATGGCCGCGCTTATGGAAGCAAGCGTTATTATTAATTCCACAAGGAACCTTGACCAGCTTTTAAGGATAATAATGCAGTCCGCGGAAAAAGTAATGCAGGCAGAGGCATCTTCCGTGTTCCTTATAGACAGCAGCAGCAATGAACTGTATTTTGAAATGGCCACCGGCCCCAAGGAAGAAGAGGTAAAAAAATTAAGGCTGAAAATGGGGGAAGGAATTGCAGGATGGGTCGCGTATACTGGTGAATCGCTTCTTGTTCCGGACGCATCGCAGGATCCGCGTTTTGCAAAGAGAGTGGATGAAAAAACAAGATTCATAACAAAATCGGTAATCTGCGTGCCTTTAAGGGTGCGCAACCAGATAATAGGCGTGGTTCAGGTATTAAACAGGATAGGCGGCGGGACATTCAACAAGTCGGAAATAAAATTCCTTGAAGCCCTTGCTTCGCAGGCCGCCATCGCCATAGAAAACACCAACCTGTATGAACACCTTGAAGAGCGCGCGGAAATGCTGAATAAAGAGTTAAAAGACGCCATGGACAAACTTGGATTTGAAAAGATGCGTATTGAGTCAATGATAAAGTCCATGGATGACGCGGTTGTTGCGGCCGACAGGGAAGGCAAGATAGTTATGTTAAACAGGGTGGCGGAAGATATTTTTGGAATAACGGCGGCAAATTCATATGGCAAACCTCTGGCTGACGTCATTAAAGACAGGTCAATACTGGAAAATTATAAGGTTGTTACCGCGCTAAAATCAACCGCGAAAAACGAAGTGAAGATAAAAAGGGGAAATAAAGAGCACATTTTTGCCGCTGTTTTTGCCCCCATACTTGATGACAGGGGCGAATATGCCGGCGGCGTAGGGGTTTTAAGGGATGTGACTGAAATTAAGGAACTTGACAAGATGAAGTCGGAATTCTTAAATATGGTTTCGCACGAATTAAGGACCCCGCTTACGCCCATCCAGGCATACAGCGAGCTTATGCTTGTAAGGAACGTAAGCGAGGAAAAGGTGAAAAAATACGCGGACATTATAAATAAAGAGACACAGCGGCTTGGTTCGCTTATAGGTGATTTACTTGACCTGTCCAGGATAGAATCCGGAAAAGGTTTAAGCCTTGCAATAGAGGAATTTGATTTTAAGTCGTTTTTATCAAGCGTTTATGAAACATTCAGGAGCGCAAGCGCCAAACATAAAATTATTTTGACAATGCCGGATAAAAGTGAGAAAATAAAGGCTGACAGGAACAAAATGATACAGGTAATGTCCAATCTGCTGTCAAACGCCATAAAATATTCACCGGACGGCGGCAACATCTATATAACAATGACAGAGAACGAAGACAGGGTTTACGTAAGCGTAAAGGATGAAGGGCTTGGGGTCGCAAAGGGAGATTTGGACAAGATCTTTGAGAAATTCTACAGGGTTGAAAACGAAAAAGTAAAGAAAATAGGCGGCACGGGAATAGGCCTGCCGATTGTAAAATACATACTTGAACTGCATAACGGGGATATTGAAGTGATAAGCGAAGAAGGCAAAGGAAGCGAATTTAAGTTTTACATTCCAAAGGTAAAATAAAAAAGTTACAGGCCGTTTCAACGGCTTTTAAGAAAATCAAGGAGGGTTTAAATGTCTGAAAAAAAGAAGATAGTAATTGCCGATGACGAACCGTTTATATTATCCGCTCTTCAGGATACGCTGTCAGATGAATACGCGGTTTTTTCCGCTTCAAACGGAAAAGAAGCTGTTGCGCTTGTGGCCAAAACAATGCCGGATCTTGCGATACTGGACGTTATGATGCCGGAAATGGACGGGCTGGAAGCGTGTAAGGTATTAAAAAAAGACAGCGCCACAAAGGGAGTGCCGGTTATACTTTTAACCGCGAAAGGGCAGATTACGGATATAGAAAAAGGTTTTAAGTCCGGCGCTGACGCGTATGTTGTAAAGCCCTTCTCGCCGGCCAGGCTTATGGAAAAAGTGGAAGAAATATTTGAAAAGGTTCAGATGAGAAAAAAGATTATTGAGGATAAAAAGAAATCTTAATATAAATGAGTTAAAAAGCCGCGGCGTATCTGTGCATATGCCGCGGCTTTTTTGTTTTTATAACAAACCGGCGGCGGAGGGCATATGTTTGAACTGATAAACAAATTAATCAGAAGCACAATGTACGGATTAAGGGGGCTTTGGTACGGCTTCTATACCCGTAAAAATATGATAACAACCCTGATTGTGCTTTTTATCTACATATTTGTTATGTGGTATTTTGATGTTGATGTAATAAGGGCTGTTATAATACTTTTTTCCTGCCTTATGATTATTGTTGCGGAAGTGATAAATACAGCTATAGAAAAAGTAATTGACGTTTTGTATCCGAAATATAACAGGGGCCTTGGCATGGCAAAAGACATATCAGCAGGAGCCGTGGTTGTGGCATCAATCACAGCGGCTGTTGTTTCCGCAATACTCTTATGGGAGCCGTTTACATCAAAGATAGCGGAAGTATTTAATAAAGGTATAATGTAATGGATGAGGCAATGCTTGAAATATATACCGGCCTTGACAGATACGGGCCGGGAGATATTGAATCAACCAAACGAGCGCTTAACCTGTGCAACCTTCCGGAAAATCCCAAAATTCTTGACATCGGCTGCGGAAGCGGCGCTTCAGTTATGTGTCTGGCGCAATTAATAAAATGTCAGATAACCGCGGCGGATAATTATGACAAGTTTTTAAACGAGTTAAGGGTTAAAGTCAGGCAAAAAGGGGTGTCAGGAAGTATATCAGTAATAAACAGTGATATGGCATCGCCTGATTTTCCAAAAGAGAGTTTTGACCTTATCTGGTGCGAAGGCGCAATATATAACATAGGTTTTGAAAACGGTTTAAAGGTATTCAGCCGGTTTCTAAAAAAAGGCGGATACATGGCTGTCACTGAAATTGCATGGATAAAAAACAGGCAGCCCGAAGAATTAAAACAATTCTGGGCAAAAGAGTATCCGGCGATGACAACAATGCTTGATAACGCGGAAACAGTAAAAAGAACCGGGATGGAACTTAAAGGAATGTTTGAACTTGGGAAAAAAGCATGGGAGAATTACTATAATCCTCTTGAAGCAAGGGTAAAGGAATATATAAAAGAAAAAGCCGGCAATGAAAAAGCGCTTAAAGCGGCCGCGCTTGTGCAGGAAGAAATTGACATTTACAGAGCTTACGGCGGTTATTATGATTACGTCTTCTATGTCATGAAAAAATAGGTCCTATATGTCTTATAGGTCATATTTCATTGTGATTTATTTCACTAATTGTGGATAAATTTCTTAAAAATAATCTTGACAATAAAACACTTATTTTATATACTTTAATCACAAGTTAGTGAAATATATCACACAGATTTCATATAGGAGGTAATAAAAATGAGAAAAAAGTACATTATGGCACCAGGCCCGACCGAAGTTCCGGCAGAAGTCCTTGTAGAAGCGGCAAAACCGGTAATTCATCACAGAACCCCTCAGTACCGTAAAATCCTGACAGAAGTGGTTGACGGAATGAAATACGTACTGGGAACCGAGAATAATGTTTTTGTAATAGGCGCAAGCGGAACAGGCGCGATGGAAATGTCAGTTGCCAACACGGTTAATGCCGGTGATAAAGTAATAGTGGCTTCCATCGGCGTATTCGGCGACAGGTGGGAGGCAATAGCAAAAGTATACGGAGCCAATGTAGTCAAGATTGCAGCTGAATGGGGCACTGCCGTAAAGCCCGCGGAACTGAAAAAAGCGCTGGATGAAAATCCGGATGCGGTTGCGGTTTTCACAACCCTTAATGAAACTTCCACCGGTGTTTATAATGACATTGAAGCTTTTGGAAAACTTACTGTAAATCATAAAGCTATCCTTGTTGTGGACGGAATAAGCGGAATAGGCGCGCAGCCGTTTTATATGGATAAATGGAACGTGGACATAATAGCCGTAGGTTCGCAGAAAGGTCTTATGATACCGCCGGGGCTTGCTTATATAGCTGCAAGCAAAAAGGCGTGGGCTGTTATTGAAAACTGCAAATCCCCAAAATTCTATTTTGACATGAAAAAATATGAAAAAGCGGCCACAAAGGAAAAAATGCCTGACACCCCTTTCACATCTGCGGTGTCTTTGGTATGCCAGCAGGCGGCTGCGCTTAAGCTTATAAAGGAAGAGGGAATTGAAAAGGTATGGGAACGCCACGAAAAACTTTCCAAAGCTGTGCGCGAAGGTATTAAAGCCCTGGGCCTTGAACTGTTTGCAAAGGAAAATCCCGCTGTTGTGCTTTGCTCTGTGGTTGTGCCTGAAGGAATAGACGGCAAAGCGCTTATGAAAAAGATACGCGATGAATACGGAATTTCAATGGCCGGCGGCCAGGGAAAGATGGAAGGCAAATTATTAAGAATAGGCACACTTGGATACACTGACAGGTTTGACGCTGTTATGGGCGTGGCCGCGGCTGAGATGGCGCTTAAAGATATGGGCGCAAAGATAGAGGTCGGCAAAGGCGTTAAAAGGACGATGGAAGTTCTTATGGAAGAAAAATACTGATACGGAGGGAAAATATTATGCAGAAAATTTTTATAAGCGATAAATTAAGCGATGACGCCTTAAAACTCCTTGAAAATGAAAAAGGGGTGGAATACACAATGAAGCCCGGACTTTCCGAAGATGACCTTGCGGAAGAACTTAAAAATTACGACGCGTTAATAATAAGAAGCGGGACAACCGTTACGCCAAAAGTCCTTTCAAAGACAACACGGCTGAAAATCATCGGCCGCGCCGGAGTGGGCGTTGACAACGTTGATATTCAGACGGCAAGCCAGAAGGGCATAATAGTAATGAATACCCCTGATGCCAATACCCTTTCAACGTGCGAGCAGACAATAGCTCTTATCATGGCAACCGCAAGAAACACGCCGCAGGCGTATATGTCGCTTAAGGCGAAAAAATGGGACCGCAGCAAGCTTACCGGCATTGAACTTTACGGCAAGACCCTTGGCGTTGTGGGCCTTGGCAGGATAGGCGCGGAAGTGGCAAAAAGAATGGCGTCTTTCGGCATGAAGATAATAGGTTATGACCCGTTTGTCACAAAAGAAAAGGCTGAATCAATGGGAATTGAAGTGATGGAACTGGCCGAACTTTTTAAACAGGCGGATATCATAACCATTCATGTTCCTAAAACAAAGGACACTAAGGATTTAATAGGCAAGGCTCAGATAGACACAATGAAAAAGAACGTTATTCTTATTAACTGCGCGCGCGGCGGAATAATCAACGAACAGGCGCTGTATGAGGCGTTAAAATCAGGAAGGGTGCAGAAAGCCGCCCTTGACGTGTTTGACAAGGAACCGCCGTTTGACAGCCCGCTTCTTGAACTTGACAACATAGTGCTTACCCCGCACCTTGGCGCGTCCACGGTTGAAGCGCAGGAAAAAGTGGGTACAGGGATAATTGAACAGGTGGTTGAAGCGTTAAAAGGCGGGATGGTAAGAAACGCGGTTAATATTCCTGCAATTGACCCTGAACTGTTAAAAGAGATGCAGCCGTATCTTAACCTGAATGAAAAACTTGGAAGTTTTGTGGCGCAGATAGTTGAAGGCAATATAAAATCCATGACCGTTGAATACAGCGGAAGCGTCACCGGATATGACCTTAAGATTATGACAATAGCCGCCATAAAAGGCGTGCTGATGCCCGCGGCAAGCGAAGGCGTCAACTACGTTAATGCCAACATCCTTGCCAAAGGCCGCGGCATTGAAGTTGTGCAGAAGACAACGGATATTAAGAGCGATTTTCCCAATATGATAAGCGTTACAATTGAAACGGACAAGGAAAAAAGAAAAGTGTTCGGCGTACTGTCCATTAATAAAGAAGCCAGGATTGTCAAGGTTGACAATTTTGAAATGGAAATCACGCCGGAAAAGAACATGCTTATCTACAAGAACGTTGACAAGCCGGGCATTATCGGCCGCGTGGGGACCATACTTGGCGAAAAAGGTGTAAACATCGCGTCGTTTGACGTAGGCCGTTGCAGGGAAGACAAAGTGGCAATGGGTATAATCACCGTTGACAGCGACGTCCCCAAAGATGTTGTTGAAAGCATAAAAAACGTGGCGGATATCCTGGAGATAAAGTCAGTAGTTTTATAAGCTGAATAATTAAGTAATATAAAAAAAGCGCGGGCAATTGCCCGCGCTTTTTTTATTTATTTTGTTTGCTGTATTTATGTTTTGTTTTTGATGTTTGATTTTTCTTGTTCTGGTAGCCGCGTCCCTTTAGGGCGCGTTTTTTAGATTTGCGTTATGGTTATGGTAGACGCGGGTCTTCAGCCCGCGGTAGTTGTAGTTGGTTTGGATTTTATTTTGTTCTGGTAGACGCGGGTCTTTAGCCCGCGGTTTTAGCAGTATTTTTTCATTCTTGCCCTGAATTCCCATAAAATTCCGTTTGTTCAAACACCGTTGTTTTGTTAAACTTAACTCACAGATTATGGGAAGACAATTTATTTAGGGGTTGAGGATGTTGGTAAATAAAAGAGGGTTTAGCAGATGAATAAAATTTATGAAATGAGAACTTTTAGAGAGAATGTTTTTGCCAAAGCGGGTATCCGAGGTACGTGGCAATCAAGCAAAAAGTGTTTGTTATGTCAGGAATATCCTGATATTTGCCTTTTACCGCCGTTAATAATTGAATGGGAGCCGGGTTCTGATGTTATTGCCGATTTTACTTATGCGTTTTTAGGTCATTTAATTGTAAAAGAAAGTATTATGTTAGAAATGCAGAAAACCTTTAAAGGTATATTAACCTGGCCGGTAGAGATGATTCAGGATAAAAAGGTTAAAAAACCAAAACATATAGACGGAAGGACAAAGAAAAGAATCTGGCTGCCATACGAAGGTGAAAAGCTTCTGGCAATTGGAGGTTGTGAACATATAGTAAAAGCTGATTTAACAAGAACGACAGTAAAGGTTATAGAAAATTGCAAAAAATGCCATAGATTTTCTTATAGCGGTTTAATGGAATTGTCAGGTATTACTGCTGAGTGGAACGGGAGTGAATTTGTTAATGTGATTACAAAAAGAAAAGAAAATAAAGGTATTTATGTACCCGGATCATCGGTTAAGGGTTATGATTTTTTTGAAGTTGTTTTACGGGATGACATGAAAAGACATTTAATGGGAGAGTTCTTTTGTGTTACGGAGAATGTTAAAAAATGGGCTGAGAAAAATGCTTTTAATAATCTTATATTTCTTGAAATTGGGGAGATAGTAGAAGGAATTTAAGACGAAATGACCTGTTATAACCGCCAATGCGAAAACATTTCCGCTGAAAAAAATAAAAAACAACTGCCGCGGGCTGAAGACCCGCGTCTACCAGATCTAACCTTCCAAGCATCCAAGCATCCAAGCGTCTAAGCATCCGGTACTATTGCCCTCCCTCTAAATTATTCTTGCATGCGGGGATAATTGATATATAATATGAAAGGTTTGTGCGCGTTTTTAAAAGCGCGAATATTATATACAAGGAGTATTGATATGCCGGCAGACGTGATAATAGGTTCGCAGTGGGGAGATGAAGGAAAAGGAAAAATAGTAGACCTTTTTTCCGAAAAATATGACGTTATAGTGCGTTATCAGGGCGGCGCCAACGCCGGACACACGGTTATAATAGGGGATAAAAAATATGTTATGCACCTTCTTCCTTCGGGAATTCTGCACCCGGACAAATTAAATATTATAGGCAACAGCGTTGTGCTTGATTTAAACGCGCTTGTGGATGAGATAAACGGCCTTAAAGCGCAGGGGATAAAAATCACGTCAAAGAACCTTATCATAAGCGATAACGCACATGTTGTACTGCCGTACCACAAGGCGATAGACAAGGCAAGGGAAGGCAAAAAGACAGGCGAGAAGAAAATAGGCACGACAGGCCGCGGAATCGGGCCCGCTTACACGGATAAATACACCAGGACCGGCATAAGGGTAAGGGATTTATTTAAAGCAAAGACCCTTGAAGAAAAAATCACGGAAAACCTTGACGAAAAGAATTTCCTGTTAAAGGAATTTTACGGGGCTGAACCTGTTTCAAAAAAGACGGTTATGGATGAACTTGAAAAGTTAAGCAAAATAATTAAGCCTTTTGTGGGCAGCACTTCCGCGGTAATAAATGAGGCGAATAAGAAAGGCAAAAAAATCCTTTTTGAAGGCGCGCAGGGCGCGCTTCTGGATATTGATTTCGGTACATATCCGTTTGTCACTTCCAGCAATCCCACAATCGGCGGCGTCATGACAGGCGCGGGAGTATCGCATAAAGTTATCAATAAAGTCTGGGGCATCACAAAAGCATACCAGACAAGGGTCGGCAACGGGCCGATGCCGACAGAGATGGATGAAAAGACAGGCGAAGCGACAAGAAAAGAAGGCGGCGAATTCGGCGCCACAACCGGAAGGCCAAGGCGCTGCGGCTGGCTTGACCTTGTGGCTTTAAAATATGTATGCGAATTAAACGGCCTTACGGATATAATTCTGACAAAGATAGATGTTCTTTCAATATTTGACGAAATCAAGGTATGCACGGAATACATGTATAAATCCAAAAAAACAAGGTCTTTTGTGGCTGACGGCGAAGAGCTGTATTCCGCGAAACCCGTTTATAAAACCCTTAAAGGGTGGGGCGCCGACCTGTCAAAGATAAGAAAGTACGCGCAGATGCCTGCGGATGTAAAAAGATATATTAAATTTATTGAAGATTACACCGGCGTAAAAGTATCAATAGTTTCAGTGGGGCCGGAAAGGGAACAGATAATAAAAAGATAAAGAGGGCCTAAAATAATAAGCGGCGGTTTATGTCAGTGATTAAAAACAGTAAAATGTTTTTTTTGGCACTTTTAGCGTCGGCGTTTTGTTTTATCTCTTCCTGCGCCCTTTTTGAAATAACATCCGGGCAGGACACTGCCGCGGAAGAAGCTGTGCTTGATACCAATAACCTGCCCGAAGTCGAAAACAGCGGCTATCAGCCGGTGTCTTCAACAGCCGCGGAAGAAGAAGTTTTTGCGGATGATGATACCGGCATGAATGAAGCGCAGCAGGAGATTGAATCCGCCGATATTGAAGGCGCGTCTGAAGAAGGCCTTGAAAAAATTGATTCACAACCCACTCCGTCCGCGGTTACCGCGCCGAAAGAACTGGAAGAAGAACAGGGCGAACCAATACCATGAAAACAGTGCTTCTGCTTGTTATTTCAAATATTTTTATGACCTTCGCGTGGTACGGACACCTTAAATTCAAGGATCATCCTTTGTTTAAGGTGATACTTATCAGCTGGATAATTGCTTTTGTTGAATACTGCTTTCAGGTGCCGGCAAACAGGATAGGCCACGGCCAGTTTTCGGCCGCGGAGCTTAAAACCATTCAGGAAGTCATAACGCTGATAGTTTTTGGAGTTTTCTCAATTTTTTATCTTAAAGAGCCGATGAGATGGAACCACGCTGCGGGTTTTGCGCTGATAATTCTTGCGGTATTCGTGATATTTAAAGAGTGGTAGAAACCGCAGCCATTTGAAAAAACGTTTTTTTAAGTGTATAATAGAAATGAATTAAAGAAACGGGCGGTGCAAATGGAAATAAACAGGAAAATGATGGCGTTAATGCCGGAATTTATCAGAAAAAATTTCGGCGAAGAAAACTTTCAGTTATGGCTGAAAAAAATTCCCAAAACAGCAGCTGACCTGTATTCTTACGGAAAATTTGAATCAGAATGGTATGATTCCGACGATTACTTTGTAAAACCATCCCTTAAAATGTGCGAGATGTTCTATGACGGCGATATTTCAGGCTGCAGGGAATATTCAAAGTATGACACAAAAAAATGGTTTTCGGGGTTAACAGGGCTGTTTGTCAGGATTATGCCGATATCTTTCCTGGCGGATAAATTTCTTATACCTAATCTTCACTCCCACTACAGGATAGTTGATGTCAAAACAATCAAACACGATAAAGGGCACTGGGTTTATTCCATCCTTGGCCTTGACGGCACGCAGGGCGCCGCGGCTGAACATTTTGCCGGAGTAATAGAAGTGCTTCTTGAGCTGAAAAAAAAGAAGGACATAAAAGTCTGCGTGGAAACCTCAAGAAAAAAGCACAAACTTTATACGATATATGAAGTGATATATAAAGACTGAAAACTTATCCCATAAATAATAGCAGAGGCTTGGATGCGTAGAGGCTTGGATGCGTAGAGGCTTGGATGCGTAGAGGCTTGGATGCGTAGAGGCTTGGATGCGTAGAGGCTTGGATGCTTGGTAAAGGCTTAATTCATAAAGCGTTATCTTAAAAATAAAAGAATCAGTCAGGTTTTGTATTGGTAGGCGCACCCTTCAGGGTGCGGCAGTTGATTTTGTAATTGGTATTTTAATTAAAAGAACACGCACCCTAAAGGGTGCGGCTACCAAACCTATAAACTTTCACAATTTAATTTTAACCAAGCCGCCGGACCGCTTATGTTCTCGGGTTAGTCTTAACCTAGCTGCCGAGCTGCTAAACTTCCGAGCTGCATTATTTGATCTGTCTCTTAATATAATCTATCGTCCCGCCGGCAAGAAGAATATCGCGGTCGCGTTCTGACAGTGAATAAGTTAGCGTTATTTTAATCCCGTTTTCCAATACCGCTTCTATGTCATTTCCGTTTTTAACGGATGATGCAAGGTTTTCAAAGTTTATAACAATGCCTTCTTTGCATTTTGCGTAATCTTCCGGATTTTTAAAAGTAAGGGGCAAAATGCCAAAGTTTATAAGGTTTGCCTTGTGTATGCGGGCAAATGATTTCACGATAACCGCTTTTATGCCAAGGTACATAGGGGCAAGGGCGGCGTGCTCGCGCGAGCTTCCCTGGCCGTAATTTTCCCCGCCGATTATCACACCGGGTTTATTGGCAAGCGCTTTTTCATAAAATTTCGCATCAAGTTTGACAAAGACGTGTTTTGAAATTTCAGGAATATTGCTCCTTAACGGAAGTATCTTGGCTCCGGCCGGCATTATGTCGTCTGTGGTGATGTTATCGCCGAACGCGGCAATTACCTTTGCCTTTAATGACTGCGCAAGAGGGGATGATTCAGGAAGCGGTTTAATGTTTGGCCCCATGACAATTTTTACTGATTTTCTTTTTGCAGGGGACAGCGGCTTTAATAAAAGTGAATTATTTATAGGGAACTTAATAAGCGGTTTAACTGCCGGGTATTTGCCAAGTTTTACGGGGTCTGTAATTTTACCCGTAAGTGCTGCTGCCACTGCTGTTTCCACGCTTGCAAGGTATATTTCCGCGTCATTGGTGCCGGAGCGCCCTTTAAAGTTGCGGTTGAAAGTCCTGACAGAAACCGCGCCGCTTGAAGGCGCCTGTCCCATTCCAATGCACGGCCCGCAGGCAGATTCAATGATACGCGCGCCCGCTTCCAGGAATATGGCAAAAGCGCCGTTTTTAATCATGGCGTCCATGATAGTCTTGGAACCGGGGGCAATTACAAAAGATACATTCTTGTCAACCTTTTTACCTTTTAATATCGCTGCGGCTGTCATCAAATCTTTATAGGAACTGTTGGTGCAGCTGCCAAGAATTACCTGATTAACTTTTTTATCCTTAATTTCTTTTACTTTTTTCACGTTGTCAGGCATGTGCGGCTGCGCAATCATGGGTTCCACTTTGGCAAGGTCTATCTCTATAACTTTTGAATACTGCGCGCCTTTATCCGGCAACAGCTGTTTAAAATCTTTTGCCCTGCCAAACGCGGCAAGGAACGCTTTTGTATTTGCGTCTGAAGGGAAGATGGAAGTGGTGGCGCCAAGCTCCGCGCCCATATTTGTTATAACTGCGCGTTCCGGCACGGAAAGCGATTTTACGCCGTCGCCGAAATATTCAAATACTTTTCCGACGCCGCCTTTTACGGTCAGCATCTGAAGTATAAGCAGGATAACATCTTTTGCCGAAGACCATGGTTTCAGCCGGCCTGAAAGTTTAATTCCTATAACTTCCGGACATTTTAAATTAAAGGGGTAACCTGCAAGCGACGCGGCAACGTCAAGGCCGCCCACTCCTATTGCCAGCATTCCAAGCCCGCCTGCGGTGGGGGTGTGGGAGTCGGAACCTACAAGCGTCCAGCCAGGCCGCCCGAATTTTTCCAGGTGCACCTGGTGGCAAATTCCGTTTCCGGGTTTGGAAAACCAAAGCCCGTATTTTTCAGCCACTGACTGCAAAAACGCGTGGTCATCCGCGTTTTCAAACCCGCTCTGCAGGGTGTTATGGTCAACATAACTGACTGACAGTCTGGTCCTGACTGCGGAAACATTGAAGTTTAAAAATTCAAGGTAAGCCATGGTGCCTGTGGCGTCCTGGGTTAAGGTCTGGTCTATCTTTATTCCTATTTCTTCGCCTGTTTTAAGGGAGCCTGACACCAGGTGTGCTGAAAATATTTTTTCCGTGATTGTGCCTTTCATTATAATATCCTCCTGAAAAGTAAAGTTAAAGTTTAATCAATATAAAGGATTTTACGGCAAAAGTAAATGTAAAATAATAAAAGGCTGAATTTCGATTAATTGACAAAAACACCGTGTCGGATTACAATGAAAATATAATAAAACCGAGGAGAGGCTCATGCAGTACTCATATGAATCACTATTTTTTGTGGCGGCTTTGCTGCTGCTTGTAAGCGTTGTATTAAGTAAAGCTTCGGAAAAATTCGGGCTTCCGACGCTTATAATATTTATGGTGATAGGAATGATAGCGGGTTCCGAAGGGGTGTTTGGAATACACTTTGATGACAACGAAATCGCAAAAGGGATAGGTATTTTGGCTTTGTCAATGATTCTGTTTTACGGCGGAACTGACACTAAATGGGTAATGATAAAACCCGTAATTAAAGAAGGGGTTGTACTTGCGACTCTTGGCGTTGTTGCCACTGCCGGAATTACGGGGTATGCGGTGCATATTCTGCTGAAAATACCGGTCATAGAGGCCCTTCTTCTTGGCGCTATAGTGTCTTCAACCGACGCGGCCGCGGTTTTTTCAATTCTGCGTTCAAAAGGTATTAATCTGAAAGGCAACTTAAAACCGCTTTTAGAGCTTGAATCCGGCAGTAATGACCCTATGGCCGTATTTTTAACCGTCGGAATAATAGGGGTAATAACAGCAAGCGGCACATCGGCATTAAGTTTAATACCCGCTTTCTTTGTTGAAATGTTAATAGGCCTTGCCGCCGGTTTTATTTTGGGAAAGCTTATGGTGAAATTTATAAACAGAATAAATCTTGAATATGACGGTTTGTATCCCGTGCTTACAATGGCGCTTGTCATAATTATTTTTATGGTAACAACACAGCTTAAAGGAAACGGGTACTTAAGCGTATATGTCGCCGGAATCACCCTTGGAAACAGCACGTTTATACACAAGAAAAACATTATACGTTTTCATGACGGCGTGGCGTGGCTCATGCAGATTGTCATATTCCTTATGCTTGGATTGCTTGTGTTTCCGTCAAAAGTCATACCTGTGGCGGGGCAGGGTATAATAGCCGGGCTTGTTTTAATATTTATCGCAAGGCCGGCCGCGGTTTTCGCGTGTCTGTCATTTTCAAAACTTTCATTTAAAGAAAAAGTGATGATTTCATGGGTGGGGTTAAGGGGCGCTGTTCCGGTAATTCTTGCAATATTTCCGCTTACCGCCGGAGTTCCGGGTGCGGAAAAAATATTCAATATTGTATTTTTTATCGTACTGCTGTCCGCGCTTTTTCAGGGCAGTACAATTGCGGTTGTGTCGCGCTGGCTTGGCCTTGAAGAGCCCATCATAAACAGGAAGAAAGCCCCTATTGAAATTGATTCCATGGCGGGTGTCAACGCTGATTTAAATGAAGTCATGATACCTTTTGGTTCTGACGCGGTCGGAAAAAGGCTTTTTGAAATAGGCATACCCAAAGGCGCGCTTGTTACACTGATATCAAGGGATGAGCAGTTTATAATACCTGATGGCGGCACGGTTCTGGAATCGGGAGACGTTATGCTTGTAATGGCGGACAAAGCGGCTGTTAAGACGATAGAACGCAATGTTTTCGTCAAAAAACCGGCAGCAGAGGAAAAAGAAAAAGGCGGAGGCGCTGAATGATGACAAAAGGGCAGGCAGAGGCAAAAATAGGGGAAATTTTTGTAAAATTTGAAAAACTGGATACCGGCATAGGGGCTTCTGAAGTAAAAGCGTATTTCATAAAAGACACGGTTTATGTGCGGCTTAAAGGCGTGCTTACTCATCAGGAAAAAGCACTTTCGGAATCAAAAGACGGAAGGCATGAAATTAAAACATTAAGGGCAAAACAGCTTGATATTTCCCGCGCTGCGCTTGTAAAAGAGGTTGAAGAGGCGTTAAAGGCAAAGGTGATGTCTGTTCACACTGACATAAGCGGAAAAACAGGCGGAAGAATTTTTGTGCTTGAAATGGATAAAGTTGTTGAAGCGGGTTTTTAGCCGGTTTGACTTTATTTTAATGTTATTGTAAAATATGTTTACAGGACGCGAAAGCCGATAAAGTTAACATAAGGAAGACTGGGCAAAGAGTAAGCGGGAAACCGCGGACTAATTGAAAAGTAATCCGGGATTTATAAACCAAAGGTTTATGGATTCCGGATTTTTTATTTTATAAACAAAGGAGAGAAAACATGGAAACCAAAGAGATTTATGTGTATGAAGATGACGTTAACGCAATAAAAAGGCTTACGTCCGGCAATGCCGGAATAAACGGCAGCAACAGAAAATATTTTGACCAGCTGTTAAAGGAAATAAGCAGGGCAAAGGTTATAAAGAACGGGCAGGAACAGCGCAAAGGGCTTGTAAGGATAGGTTCAACAGTGGAAATGATTGATGAAGATACAGGGGAAAAAACCGTTTTTAAGCTGGTGCTTCCCGCAGAGGCGGACGCCGAAGGCGAAAAGGTTTCGGTGCTGGCGCCGATAGGAACAGCGGTCATAGGCTACAGTGAAAACGATATTATAGAATGGAAAGTGCCGCTGGGAATAAGGCGCATAAAGCTGAACAAGGTAGACAACTGATTTTAATCCGTATTTTTTAAGGTTTTCGCAGTGGTAGGCGCGTCCCTTTAGGGCGCGGCAGTTGATTTGGAATTTTACTAAGTTTCTAAGCATCCAAGCGTCTGACATCACAGGGGTTGGGTGTGTTTTTTCAGCGCGAGCTGTCCCCTAACACTTGCGCTCGTAGACTCGCGCAAGCCCGGGGATTTCCGCTTCGCAGGCTCGCTCCAACCGGCGCGGCATTAAAGCGCCCCTGCCGTATATGTATTTTGCCTGCGCGGCACACGCTGAAAAAACACATCCAACCCCTGTAGGTTTTATTTAATTTTCAAATTTCGAATCTTCGATAGCGGTCGTTACTTCCGTCCATCTGTCCCTCCGTGCATCCGTCCCTCAGCTTTTATTCCTCCTGCTTGATTTTGCCGGATGAAGCGGGTAAAATGTGTAAAACACACAGGAGGCTTTATGAAAAAAACAGGAACGGTTATTGTCCTTGCGGTAATGTTTTTACTGTCTGCGTTTAATGCTTATGCGAAAGATGCGGCTGTGGATCCTGTTTCACAGGCGGATGCGATAGTGGCAAAAATTAATTCCGTAACAGATGTTAAAGAAGCCGTAAAACTGCTTGATTCCGCTTATGCCATGTACAAAAAGGCGGCTGAAACTGCGGGTAAAGAAGGCCTGCCCGAAAATGTTTATTATCAGCTGGCACAATACGCCAACTATAAGTACCATCATATGGATATAGGAACCGTGGATGAAAAGAAGAAGGCTTACGCGGATGTCATAACGCTTATAGAAAAAAGCGGTCTTGACCCGGAAAAATCAGAGGTTTACAATTACTGCCTTGCGCTTATGTGGGCAAGAAAAGGCGACATATCCGACCTTTTTGAATCAGCTTCAAACGGCATGGCTGACAAGATAAAAAAGTACAGCGAAAAAGCGATAAAATTTGACGGCCCAAATAAAAGCGCGGCTTTGCTTGTTCTGGGAAGGCTTCACTGGAAAGCCCCGAACATTCCTTTTGTAATTACATGGCCTGACAAAAACAAGGCAAAAGAACTGCTTGCGGAAGCGTTAAAACTTGAAAATTCCATGATAGCAAAGTTTTTTCTTGCAGATGCAATGAATGACACAAATGAAAAAGAGAAGGCGGCAGTATTATTTAAAGAGGTGCTTGCCGCTCCGGTTTCCGCGGAGTTGTACTGGCAGGACTTAAAGACAAAAGGGATGTGTGAAGCAAGGGTGAAGGAACTGGGCATAAAGTAAACCGTTAAATTAAAAAGCCGCGGCGGAAATATTTCTGCCGCGGCTTTTTATGTTTAACATCCGTTTAAGGTGTTGTATAATAAGTATAATATTTAAATATATCACCTCAAGGAGTTTCATATGGCCGCCGGAAAAGTAGTTCACGGAGTTTCAGAATTTACGGAACACGACGTGTACCTTTATAAGGAAGGCAATCATTTCCGCCTTTATGAAAAGATGGGGTCCCATGTCAGAACTGTAAACGGGGAAACCGGAGTCAGTTTTGCCGTATGGGCTCCCAACGCCAAACACGTTTCTGTCATTGGCAATTTTAACGGATGGGATTCCACACAGCACCCCCTTACAATGCGCTGGGACAATTCCGGCATCTGGGAAGGCTTTATTCCGGGCATAGGCAAAGGAGAAATTTATAAATATCACATTGTAAGCCATCATAATGATTACCGCGCGGACAAGGGCGATCCGTTTGGCCTGTCCTGGGAAATAGCGCCCAAGACGGCTTCCGTTATATGGGATACGGATTATGAATGGTCGGATGATGAATGGATGAAGAACCGGCATAAAAATAACGGGTTAAATTCTCCCATGTCAATTTACGAAGTTCACCTTGGAAGCTGGCGCAAGACAGGGGACGGGGCCGAATCGCTTGGTTACAAAGAAACCGCGCATCAGCTGGCCGATTACTGCAAATACATGGGTTTTACCCACGTGGAACTTATGCCTGTCATGGAACACCCGTTCTTCGGGTCATGGGGATATCAGGTGGTTGGTTTTTACGCGCCGACTTCGCGCTACGGCACCCCGCAGGATTTTATGTATTTTGTGGAATATATGCACAAAAACGGCATCGGCGTTATTCTTGACTGGGTGCCTTCGCACTTTCCGTCTGATGAATACGGCCTTATGTATTTTGACGGCACGCACCTGTATGAACACGCGGACCCGCGCCAGGGCTTTCATCCCGACTGGGGCTCCGCCATATTCAATTACGGCAGGCACGAAGTTAAAAACTTTTTAATTTCAAACGCCCTGTTCTGGCTGGACAAATATCATGTGGACGGCCTGCGCGTTGACGCGGTTGCTTCAATGCTTTATCTTGATTATTCGCGCAAGGAAGGGGAATGGATACCCAATAAATTTGGCGGCAGGGAAAACATAGAAGCAATTGATTTCTTAAAGAAATTCAACGAAACCGTTTATAAAGAGTACCCGGACGTGCAGACGATAGCCGAAGAATCAACATCCTGGCCCATGGTAACAAGGCCGCTTTATTCGGGAGGGCTGGGGTTCGGCTTTAAATGGAACATGGGGTGGATGAACGACACGCTTTCATATTTTTCAAAGGACCCTGTTTACAGAAAATGGCACCAGAACAGCCTTACATTTTCAATGATGTACGCGTTTACGGAAAATTTCATGCTGCCGCTGTCACACGATGAAGTGGTGCATATGAAGGGTTCGCTTATAAGAAAAATGCCCGGCGATGACTGGCAGAAATTCGCCAACCTGCGCGCGCTTTTATCATACATGTGGTTCCATCCCGGGAAAAAGATGCTGTTTATGGGCGATGAATTCGGACAGTGGGAAGAATGGAACGTGAACGTAAGTTTAAACTGGAACGCTGCCGGCTATTATAACCACGACGGCGTGAAAAAAATGGTAAAACGGCTTAATGAACTTTATGTAAGCGAGCCGGCGTTAAATAAACACGAACACGACTGGACTGGCTTTCAGTGGCTGGACTGCGGAAATTACGAAGATTCTGTTTTGTCTTTTGTAAGAAAAAATGAACTGTTTATTGACGATTCCATTGTGGTCATATGCAATCTGACCCCTGTTTTAAGGTCAAACTATATTGTAGGCGTCCCTGACGGCGGATTCTGGGAGGAGATTTTTAACTCTGATTCGCATGAATACTGGGGAAGCAATCAGGGCAATATGGGGGGTGTACATTCGCAGGACATGCCGTGGAACGGCATGGGAAAATCCCTTTCTGTCACTTTGCCGCCTTTGGGCGTGGTGGCGTTTAAACGCAGGCCGTAATGTCCGGCAGCGGAAAACCGACACTGATAAGGGCGAAAGGCAAAGAACACACAGGCAGGATTATAGCCCTTATTAATGATATATGGCCGGAACATTACACTCCCATAATCGGCGAAGCGCAGGTTAAGTACATGCTTGAAACCTATCAGTCCGAAGCGCAGATAACCAAAGAAATTCAGGACGGCGTTGAATACTACATTCTTTCGGTCAACGGCTCTGACGCGGGATATCTTGCGCTTGATAATAAAAAAGAGGCGATGTATTTAAGCAAGCTGTATGTCGTGAACAGATTAAGGAATAAGGGTTACGGCAAATTCATGAATGAGTTCGCGGAAAAAAGGGCGGCAGAGCTGGGCCTTACAAGGATATTTTTAAACGTTCACAAAAACAATAAAAATTCCATAAAAGCGTATGAAAAAATGGGATACATGAAAGTCCGTGAAGTAATAAAAGAGATAGGCGGCGGGTTTATTATGGATGATTATATTATGGAGAAATTTATTTAATAATCTCGGCTTTTTTTAAATACAGAAAACGAAATAAGTGTCATAAAATCAGGACAGTATTTACAGAAATTAAGACAAAAGGTAATAATTTAACTTCTGAAAACCCTTTAAAATCAGGCAAAAATTTCGGCATAAATAATGCTTATATCCATGTATACGGCAAATATGGAGGAGTAAACATGGATAATAAGAACACAAAAAAACTGAAATTTCTGGCGGTGTTTTTTACGGCGGCAGTTTTATTCTCCGCGGCATCAAATATTGTTATATCAATGAAAGAAGATAAAATCAGCAATCAGGCGGCGCTGGATAAAAAAATATATTCCGAAGCAATTATGTTAAGAAAAAACATATCCCAACTGGCGTCAATTCAGGCTGCAGGCCCGGTAATGCCGGACGCGGCCAGGGAAAGTTTTGATAAAGTGGAAAAATCGCTTGTTTATTTTGCAGCCGCAATGCCGGAAAATAAAAATGCCATTGATGAAATAATGAAAAGCGCGGCGCGCATAAAAGACGGCGCAATGTCCGGCAGTTTGCCGGAAGGGTCGTGGAGAATATTCGGGCAGGCGGATGAATTTGTGGGCAGTGTAATTAAATCGGTATCAGGCAAAGATTACAGGCTGCCGGAGTGGGCGCTTTTTTTAACAGTAGTATGCAGGGTGCTTTGGGCCGCGTTTTTTGCAGCGTTTGCCGGTTTTATGTACTTTGCGGTATCCGGGCTGTATAAAGAAGGGTATTTCGGCAGAATCATAAAAAATCCGGTTGTCTCGGGTTTATTCAGGTTTATAAATGTATTGATGTAATACAGACAGACTGTGAGTGTGTAAGACAAGCGTTGAGCGGGTAAATAAGAAAGCCGCGGCATAAGCAATACATGAGCCCGCGGTTTTTTTATTGTCAGTATGTGTATTTTAATACAGAGGCGCAATGTATTGTGCCTTGTTTTTAAAAACAGGAAACCTTAGACGCATCATGATGCGTCTCCACGATAAAAACAAAACAATATAAAAATCCCTCTGTACTTTTAAATCCTCCCTGTGATATTGTGGATAATATCATTCAGGAGGATTTGCTGTTTATGAAGAAAGTTAAAAGAAGAAAGTTCAATAAGAATTTCAAATGCAAAGCCTGCGGCAAGTGCTGCAAGGTGGAAGGTTACATTCACGTCAGCAATACTGACATCAAAAATATAAGCCGGCACCTTAAAATGACGGAAAAACAGTTCAGGGACAAATACGTGCGGTGGGTGCATAATATAGGAAGAGTGCTGCCCTCGGGCGTTAACAGCTCCTGTATCTTTTTAAAGAACGGCAAATGCGGAATTTATCAGGCAAGGCCGGTCCAGTGCAGTTCTTTCCCGTACTGGGACATGATAACCGGTGATAATGACGAATGGGAATACGCGAAAAGTTACTGTAAAGGGTGCAGGGAGATGGGCGAAATAATAATCAGCTGAAGTGAAACATGGAGTATAAATCGTTTCCTTTAATATCATCTATTACAACCGCGTAAAAATCCTCAACTTCCAGTTTATATATTGCTTCGGGGCCAAGCTCCGGAAAAGCGATAATTTCTGATTTTTCAACCGACCTGGCGTATTCCGCGCCAAGGCCGCCCAGTGCCGAGAAATAAACCGCTTTATTTTTTGCGATGGCGTCTTTAACAACGGTGGAGCGTTCGCCTTTGCCTATCATTCCCTTGATGCCAAGTTCCAGAAGCATAGGCGTAAATTTATCCATCCTTGATGAAGTGGTGGGGCCGCACGAGCCTATGGCATTGCCTTCGCGGGCAGGCGTAGGGCCGCAGTAATATATCACCTGATTCTTAAAATCAAGCGGCAGTTTTTCCTTTTTTGCCAGCATTTCCGCTATTCTGGCGTGCGCCGCGTCGCGCATGGTGTATATGGTGCCGGAGATAAGGACTTCGTCTCCCGCTGTTAAGTCGTCTATTGTCTCCGCGTCAAGCGGCGCGTTAATCTTTTTCAAAACATCCTCCGGTGAAAACTATATTGTTATAGATTTATGCCTTGATGAATGGCACTGGACATTAACCGCAACGGGCAAACTTGCTATATGGCAGGGGAATGTTTCCACCATTACGGATAACGCGGTGGTCATTCCGCCAAAACCAAGCGGCCCTATGTTAAGCTTGTTTAAAAGTTTAAATATCTTTTTTTCCAGCGCCGCGGCTTCCTTGTTTGTGTTTGCAGAGCCTATTTCGCGCAGAAGCGCTTTTTTTGCAAGGTAAGGCGCGCGTTCCAGGTTGCCGCCGATGCCTATTCCTATTATATAAGGCGGGCAGGCGGAAGCGCCGGCCTTTTTAACTGTTTCGGTCACAAAGTTTATTATTCCTTCTTCGCCGTCGGCGGGCGTAAGCATTTTTACCGCTGATTTGTTTTCAGCGCCCGCGCCTTTTGTCATAATTGTAATCTTAAGCGTGTTGCCGGGTTTAATTTCAGTATGCACAACGCAGGGCGTGTTGGTGCCGGTGTTTTTTCTTGTCAAAGGGTCGGCGACTGATTTTCTTAAGAACCCTTTTTTATAGCCGTTTTCCACCCCGCGGTTTACGGCTTTATAGACATCGCCCTCTATTTTTACGTCGTTGCCGACTTCCAGAAAGGCGACCACAATGCCTGTGTCCTGGCAAAGCGGGTATTCGCCTTTTTTGGCGGTCTTGTAATTTTCCACGATTTTATAAAGGACGTTTTTTGCCTTTCTTTCTTTTTCTTCGCCGGCAGCTTCTTTCACCGCGGAGACAATGTCGTAAGGCAGAAAGTAATTGGCGTCAATTACAAGCTGTTCAACCGCCTCTGAAATCTTTTCCGAACGTATAAGCCTCAATTTAACATCCTTTAAAAACGGGATTCTATCTTGTCAATCTGTTCTTTAATTGCAGATGCTGATTTTTTAAGTTTTTCCGTTTCGGCCGCGCTTATTTTTAACTGCGCTATTTTTTCAACGCCGTTTTTGCCAAGCACGGCGGGCAATCCCACATAAATCCCGTTAATGCCGTAATTGCCGTCAGCAGAAACAGAACAGGGAATAACGGTTTTTTTGTCCTGAATAATGGATTCCAGCATCTTAACGACAGACGCCGCGGGCGCGTAATACGCGCTGCCTGTCTTTAACAGCGCCACTATTTCGGCGCCGCCGTTTGCGGCTTTATCCGCAAGCGCGGCCGCGTCTGCAGCCGGCATTATGGCATCAAGCGCTTCGCCGTTTACAAAAGTATGCGATAAAAGCGGAACCATTGTATCGCCGTGGCTTCCAAGTATCATTGACTGCATATTGTCAGCTGCGGCACCGGTTGCGCCCTGTATAAAGTGAAGGAACCTGTATGTGTCAAGCACGCCCGCCATGCCTATAACGCGTTCTTTGGGGAAGCCCGTTACTTTCTGCATGGTGTAAGCCATAACATCAAGCGGGTTGGAAACAACTATTACAATGGGGTTCTTTTTTGATTTTTTAAGTTCGTTTGCAACGCCCTTTATTATGTCAAAGTTGGCAAAAAGAAGGTCGTCGCGCGACATTCCGGGTTTTCTTGCAAGGCCGGCCGTCACAACAACATAGTCGCAGCCCGCTATTTTCGCGTAGTCGCCGCCGCCTTCAACGGCGCAGTCAGAACCAAGCAGAAACTTGCTCTGGTTTAAGTCTATTGCTTTGCCTTTTGCAAGGTCGGCGTAAAGGTCCAGCAGGTAAATATCGCCAAGGTTTCTCATAAGCGATATATGCGCCACTGACGCGCCCACGTTGCCGGCGCCAACAATTCCTATTTTTGGTTTCATAATGATAAATCCTCCGTATTTAAGATAAGTAACAGGTTACAGCTGACAGGTTACAGTTGACAACTGACAGCTAACAGCTAACAAGTTGCAGCTGAAAACTTGTACTTTAACCTGATACTTGTAACTTGTTATTTTTAACTTGTAACTTGTAAGTTGCAACTTGCAACTTGTCACTTGTTATTTGTTACTTGTCAGTTGTTATTAATGTCCCTGTGAAATCAGCTTCATGTTTTCTATTATTTTATTTCCGTATTCAGAGCATTTAAGTTCTGTTGCGCCTTCCATCTGGCGCGCAAGGTCGTATGTGACCGTCTTATTTGAAATGGTGCGTTCAATTCCGTCAATGGTAAGTTTGCCTGCTTCGGGCCAGCCAATGTGTTCAAGCATCATTACTGCCGACAGCATAAGCGAACCGGGGTTTACTTTATCCAGATTCGTATACTTTGGCGCGGTTCCGTGTGTTGCTTCAAATACCGCGTATTTGCCGATATTGGCGCCGGGAGCCATTCCAAGGCCGCCCACCTGAGCGGCTGCCGCGTCTGACAGGTAATCGCCGTTTAAGTTGGGAGTGATGATAATGTCATATTCCGAAGGCCTTAACAGAATCTGCTGGAACATAGCGTCCGCTATCCTGTCTTTTATCAGTATCTTGCCGTCTGTTGAAGCGCCGGCAGAAACATCTGATTCTTTTACAATCACATCTTTGAAGTTTTCCTCTGCTTCGCGGTAGCACCATTTTGCAAAAGCGCCTTCCGTAAATTTCATGATATTGCCTTTGTGCACTATGGTGATTGATTTTTTATTGTTCTTTAACGCGTGCTGTATCGCCATGCGCATCAGGCGCCTTGTGCCGAATTCGCTCATGGGCTTTATGCCTATTCCGCTTTCGGAAAGGATGGTCTTGTTAAAGGTGTTGTTGATAAAAGAAATAACTTTTTTCGCGTCTTCGCTTCCGGCTTCCCATTCAATTCCGGAATACACGTCTTCCGTGTTCTCGCGGTAAATAACAACATTTAATTCCTGCGGCTTTTTAACAGGGGAGTCAACTCCCTGAAAATACCTTACAGGCCTTATGCAGGCAAACAGGTCAAGGCGCTGCCTTAAAGTCACGTTAATGCTGCGTATGCCGCCGCCGATGGGCGTTGTAAGCGGCCCTTTTATCGCAACCGTGTATTCTTTTATTGCGTCTATTGTCTCTTCCGGAAGGTATGAATCAACCGCGTTTTTTGCCTTTTCGCCCGCAAGTATCTCTTTCCATTCTATCTTTCTTGCGCCGTTGTAGGCAATTTCAACAGCCGCGTCCACGACAGATTTTGTGGCGCGCCAGATATCGGGCCCTATTCCGTCCCCTTCAATAAAACATATAATCGGGTTGTCAGGTACGTTAAGTTCGTGTTTGTCGTTAACCGTAATTTTTTCCGCCATGTTTACACTCCCGCGTTTTGTCCGAATTTTTTGTAGATTTCAGGAAGATATTCCTTCACCCATGTTATCATTTCCTCGTCCGCTATTCCTATAATTCTGCCGTCAACGTACTGCTTGTCCACGATATCCTTTATTTTTACGACTCCGGGATTATCCTTTGCAAGTTTTTCCCCGTCAGGTATTTCAAAAAAGGCGTTTATCCAGAACGCAATGCCCGACACGCCTGATTTATCCGTTATTCCGACCATTATCGGCCTGTTTAAAACTTTTTTCGTGTCAAATATGTTGTATATTTCCTCGTTCTTCATAAGCCCGTCGGCGTGAATGCCGGCCTTGGTTACGTTAAAGTTTTTGCCTACAAGGGGCTGCTTGGCCGCTATTTCCACGCCCATTTTCTGGCTCATGTAGCGCGCAATTTCCGTGATTATTGTGGTGTCAAGGGTTTCCTTGCCGTCGCGGCCGCGAAGGGAAATATATTCCATGATTAAGGCTTCAATTGGCGTATTGCCCGTCCTTTCGCCTATTCCAAGCCACGCCGCGTTAACGGAACACGCGCCGTACATCCACGCGTATATGCCGTTTGTAAGGCCGCGGTAAAAATCGTTATGCCCGTGCCATTCAAGCCATTCGGAAGGCACGCCTGCAAAATGGTGCAGGTTGTAAACAATGCCGTTGACATTGCGCGGAAGCGCGGCGCCGGGCATTGCAATGCCGTAGCCCATGGTGTCGCACATCCTTATTTTAACCGGCATCTTATACTGCTGCGCAAGTTTCATAAGTTCGCTTGCAAAGGGCACGACAAAACCGTAAATATCCGCCCTTGTGATGTCTTCAAAATGGCAGCGGGGAATTATGCCGTTATCAAGCGCGGTTTTTACTATCTTTAAGTAATTGTCCATTGCCTGCCTGCGCGTCCATTTAAGTTTAAGGAAAATGTGATAGTCGGAAACGGATGTAAGTATCCCTGTCTCTTTAAGCCCCATTGCCTTTACAAGTTTAAAATCATTTTCAACTGCGCGTATCCAGCCCGTTATTTCCGGGTATTTATAACCGCGCGCAAGGCATTTTTCAATGGCGGCGCGGTCCCTGTCTGTGTATAAAAAGAACTCTGTCTGGCGGATAAGGCCGGTGTTGCCGTCAAGTTTGTGCATAAGGTCAAAAATGTGGACAATGTCGTCAACTTCAAAAGGCGGAAGCGACTGCTGCCCGTCGCGGAAGGTGGTATCTGTTATCCAGATATCTTCCGGCGGGTCCATGGGCATGACCCTGTTGTTAAAGACTATTTTGGGAACATCATCATAAGGAAAGAAGTCCCTGTAAAGCTGGGGTTCTTTGACGTCCTGAAGTTCGTAATGATAGAACTCTTCTTCAAAAAGTTTCCTTGTTTTATTATAACGCAGCACTATAAAACCTCCTGATAAGGCATAAACTGCAAATTAAGTCTTGAAATTATAACCTATTTAATACCCCCCGTCAATGAGTAGAACGTGAGGGACGGATGCACAGAGGGACAGAGGGACGGAAGAACTGCAAAATCTTCAAACTTTCTCCGTATGCTCGTCGCTCCCTCCGACCTTCCGACCTTCTGTCCCTCCGTCCTTCTGTCCTTCTGTCCTTCTGTCCTTCTGTCCTTCTGTCCCTCTGTCCCTCTGTCCCTCTGACCTTCCGACCTTCGGTTTTTTCCCCTTGATTTCCCCCCTGTTATGCTATATATTTTTATGCAGGAAATAAAAACAGCCAAGGAAGTGCATAATGCTTGACAGTTTTATAAAGAAACACCTTAAAAATGTATCGCTGCAAAGGGTGGCGGTGCTTTTTGCTTTTATTGCGTTTGTTGTGCTTACAACTTTCGCGGGCATATTATTAAGCGCCGGCGACAGCGCTGCCAACGCGCCTTTAAAACCCAAAGCATCCGGCAATACGCTGCTTGCGGACAGCAAACAGGACTATTCCGAATTAATGAACGACAGTTACGCGGATGTATGCAGCCGCGATATGGAACTTGCCCTTGTTTACCTTAATAAAAAATCGCTTGCCAAAGGGGCAAAGTTTTCCGTTCATACCGTAAAAAACGGGGAAAACTTCTGGGGCTTAGCCAAGAAAAGAAATTATACAATAGACACAATAGTCGGGTGCAACCCACAGTTTCAGAACTTAACCGCAAGCCTTGGCGAACAGGTAATTATTCCAAGCGTGGGCGGGACGATTCATCAGGTAAAGGCCGGCGAAACATTAAAAGAAATTGCCGAAGCGTATAATGTCACAGAGGACTACATTAAGCAGTATAACAGCATAGGGTTCAGGCTTAAGACAGGCGACATACTTTTTATTCAGGGAAAAAAGCCGGTATTTTTAAATGAAGATATGGCAAAACTTTTTGCCACAAGGCGCCTTTTCAGGTCGCCTCTTGCCGGTGAATACACATCCCTTATAGGAACAAGAAACGACCCGTTAATTCAGGGCGTGACTAAAATGCATAACGGTGTGGACATCCGCGCCAAGATAGGAACCTGGGTGGGCGCCGCGGCCGCCGGCACGGTTACAGAGGCCGGTTTTGGCAACGGGTACGGGTATTACATTCGCATTCAGCATGATAACGGTTATTCTACGTTATACGGCCACTTAAGCAAGATACACGTAAAACAGGGGCAGCGCGTAAAGGCAGGGCAGTTAATTGCCAAGTCCGGCAACACCGGGCGCACCACAGGGCCGCACCTTCATTTTTCAATTTTCAGAAACGGCGCCGTGAAAAACCCGCTGGATTATCTGTGGTAGAAATTACCGCGAAAAGAAGCTGATAATGCGTTTTGCAATAATCTACCCGCCTGTTTACCGCGGCGGAAAAATCCCCCTTTTAGGGCAGAACAGGCAGTTTAAGTTCACCCATTCAAAACAGATTAAAATCTATCCGCTTATACCGGCGCACGCCGCCACAAATTTAAAGCAGGCGGGTTACGAAACTCTTTTTCTTGACGGAATAAACGAAGGCATGACGCAGGAAGGGTTTGACGAACGGCTTGACGCTTTTTCGCCTGACACTGTTCTGCTTGAAACAAAAACGCCCATAATAAAATATCACTGGGAATGGGTGAAAAACTTTAAGAAAAAATATCCCGCGTGCAGGGTTGTCCTGTGCGGCGATCACGTGACGTATTTTCCGGAAGAGACCATGCAGAACTGCCCGGCGGATTATATTTTAACCGGCGGCGATTACGATATTCTGGCGCTTAAACTTGCGCGGCACCTGTCAGGAAAAGAAGAAATGCCCGCGGGCGTTTATTACAGGGAAAACGGGGAAATAAAAAATTCCGGCAGGTTTAAACTGTATGATAACCTTGACGAATTGCCGTATATTGACCGCGATTTGACAAACTGGAAAACTTACGGCGAAGCCTATCTTTTACGGCCGTGCGCGTATATTTTAACCGGGCGCGGCTGCGGCCGCGAAGGCAAAGACACAGGCGGCGTATGCACGTTTTGTATCTGGCAGCACGCGTTCTGGGCAAGAAAAGCGCGGCTGCGCTCCGCCGCCAACGTGGCGGGTGAAGTGGAAATTCTGGTTAAAAAATACGGGGTGTACGAGATATTTGACGACAACGAATCCGGCGCTGTGTGGAACACGGCGTGGATGCAGGAATTTCTTGTTGAAATTGAAAAGCGCGGGATTAAGGGAAAATTTGTAATAAGCTCCAACGCGCGCGCCGAAAATTTAACAGAAGAAAAATGCGCGCTTATGAAAAAGATTGGGTACAGGTTATTAAAAGTGGGCCTTGAATCAGGCGATACAGCCACGCTTCACAGGATAGGCAAGCTTGAAAAAATAGAAGACATAATTGAAAACGTAAAAAGGGCAAAACGGTACGGGTTTAAAGTGATGCTTACAATGATGGTGGGCTACCCGTGGGAAAATGAAGACGCCGTGAAAAAGACATACGCCGCCGCAAAAGAACTTATGCTTTATAAGACACACTTTGGGGATTCAATGCAGGCGTCAATAATTATGCCGTATCCGGGGACCCCTCTTTATAAAGACGCGGAAAACAACGGGTGGCTTACGCAGGACGGCAGAGATTATGATAAGATGGACATGGAGCATAATATTTTAAAGTCAAATTATGACAATGAATACTGGTGCAAAAAGATGTGGAACATTCACAAGCACCCGTTATTTTTAATAAAGAGTTTATTATCAATGCGCAGCCCGCGGGAAATTGCCCTGGCTTTCCGAGGAGTTAAATCGCTTATGGGGCATACAAAGGATTATTAGAATTTGTTTTTTGAGTGCATTGGTAGACGCGGGTCTTTAGCCCGCGGCAGTTGAAGTGGAATTGCAGTGGTAGGCGCACCCTTTAGGGTGCGGCAGTTGCTTTAAAAGACAGCAAATTTAAGCTATAAGCAATTAAGCATAAGCGGTAAGGCTGCGGCCAGGCGTTTGGTTTAGACTTGGTAGACGCGGGTCTTTAGCCCGCGGTAGTTGAAGTGTAATTGTAGTGGTAGCCGCACCCTTCAGGGTGCGTGGTTTTAGGACGCGGTTTTTAACTAAATTATCGGGACGGGGAAAAATGAAAAAACATTTTGTAAATCTTCCGGTTTTGGAAACCAAAAACCTTATACTGCGCCCTGTGCAGGCCGAAGATTATAAAGCGGTTTTTGAATTCGCGTCCGACCCTGATGTGGCCAAATACACTTCGTGGGATGTTCATAAAACAATTGAAGATTCAAAAGTGCTGGTAAGGTTTATTACAAAGCGTTACGCCGGTAACAAGCCTTCCAACTGGGCGGTTATTTTAAAAAGCAGCAATCAGCTTATAGGCACATGCGGGTTTGTCTCCGCCTTTGCCGCGAATAAAAGGGGAGAGATAGCCTTTGCCATAAGAAAAGAACACTGGCGCAAGGGCTATATGACGGAAGCTGTCAATAAAAGCATTGAATTCGGGTTTAATGAGCTGAAGCTTAACAGGATAGAGGCGGTCTGCGACGCGGAAAACGAAGCGTCGTCGCGGCTTCTGGAAAAATGCGGGATGAAATTTGAAGGCATCCTGCGGCAGTATGTTTTTATAAGAGGCCAGTTCAGGGACATGAAAAGCTACGCGATACTGGCGGGGGAGTATTTTAATGGTTAGAAAAAGCAACAAAAATGAATTCAAGGCGTTTTTTTTACGTGCGTTGTTTGCACCGCCTTATTTTATTAAAAAAATAGAAATACGTAAAAATGATATTGTATTAAGTGGGTTATTTAAAACATACTCGCTTAGATCAAATAAGGTTGCTGTAAGAAGTTATAAAGACGCATTTGGCGGTCCTGCATACACATACGTAATTCAATTTGATAAGAAAAGATTTGTATTTGATGCGTTCTATTTTAAAGGCACGTGGACAAATGTTTTATCTAAGAGTGTTAAGATATCACACAATGGGTCATATAACCCAGGCAATAGACTGCTTTTAGGGTTGTCATTTGCTGTAATAGGTCTTTTATTTTTTAAGTTCTCTGAAACCGGTAACCTATATATATTAGGAGCGGCCATAATAGTTTTAATTTTTTTTATCTGCTTTGCAGCAGATCCTTATAAATAGCAGTATGGGAGTATTTTAAAGAGAGAAAATAAATAATTTGTTTTGATATGGGAGCGCTTAATGCAAAAGAAAATATATAAATTCAGTGTTAAAATTATTTTAAATGGTATTTTGATTATGTTAGCGTTAATGGTGTTAGTGAGGGAAAAAATTGATTTAGAAGAAGTAAAATTTATATGTGTAATTATGTCAGCTTTTTTAATATGGGGTTTATTTCTTTCCAGAAGAAGAGTTTTTATCGATCAAGACACGATTGAATTTCATGGTGCATTAGGAAAAAAACAAACTTTTAAATGGAGCCAGATCAAGCATCTGCGTGAAAATATTTCCATGAGGCGTATTGATTTGCTTGATGAAAATAAGAAAAGACTTATGTTTGTTGATTATCAAATGAGGCAGTATGACGAATTGGTTAATGAAATATTCAATAGAGCTAGTTTAATTCCAAAGTTGGTAAAAGTTCCTATACAGTCTGGTATTAAAGAAAGAAAAGCAATGTCTTTTAATCGAAATGGGTTTTCATATGTTGAGATTAATAATAATGGATTGATACTTGAAAACGGATGGCAAAAATTGAATATTGAGTATAAGAATATCAAAGAACTAAAGTATGGCTGTGAAAAATATGATTCTGCGCGTATTTTTATTAGTACTGCTAATACTGATAATAAGTACATGATATACAACAAACACAATTTGCCTTATTTGTATTTTGCCATTAAAGCAGGGATCTTAAACAATATCTGTAAACAATGTGGCTTAATAAACAGTAGCAGCAGTAAATTTTGCGGTGAATGTGGAAGCTCTTTCGCGGAATGACAATAGTATTAAAAGGAAAACGGATGAAAAAAATATTGGTTATAATTGCTGCTTTATTCTTTTTTGGATGTGGTGGGAATACTGATTTAAAAAAACAGGATTTTGTAATATCAGATGATAATGTAGCGGAATCCGAAATGGTGTGGGAGAGGACTGTAAAAATAGAAGGAAACTACACCATCAAGCATTGGCGTGATACGCATGGAAACGGCGATGTTCAATTACAAATCTGGCACAATGACAATCTTGTTTTTGACCATAATAGGGATGTTAAAAATCCAAATACTCAGACATGCAGAGTGCATATTGTTGGCAAAGATATAACCGGCGACGGCATTCCGGATGTTTTGTATGAGTATGCACCAAGGGATTATCAATATACGATTTTTTCACTGGGGAAAGAATTTAAAACTATCGGTCGTTTTTATTTTAAGGAAGGCTTCAAGGATTTGCAGGTTATAGATTTGGATGGAAATGCCAGTAAAGAGATAATAGGAACCGATAAAAGTTATGGGTGCAGATGGGTTGCCTGTGCTCTTGCGCCGGCCCCAAAATTGACATTGGAATTTGTTGACGGTGAATATCATTTATCAGGAAAATTTATGAAGAAAAAACCTCCATCAAAAGAGGAAATGCAGCAAAAAGTAAACGGGTATAATTCAAAACCTGAATTGTCCGAAGCTTTACAATATATCTTTGATTTAATTTATAGTGGAAATAAAGATTCAGCTTTTGAGTTCTATAACCTTACTATAAAAAACTCAAATATATGGAATGAAATAACTGAAAGCATTAATACAAATCAGTATGGGGAAGAGATTGATAAGTATATAAACGGAAAGTTGAATTAAAAACGATTATAACTATACGTTATTAATGCAAGAATATAACGGGAGGAAATGATTATGAAAAAAATACTTATTCTGATTATTAGTTTAATAATTGTTTCTTGTGCTAATGATAACGAGCGTAGTCGAATAAAAGAACCAGCTCAAACTCCAAAGGTTTATAAAATGACTCGGGATTTTGCGGGTATAATTGATGTTGAAGAAATTGTGAAAGTTGGAGAGGGTAAAGAGATAATTTTTATTGATTGGGGTTATGGAAATAATGAAGTATTGGGAATTAAGGGTAATAATTTGATTGTTTTCAATATCGCTGATAGTACGGATGAGCTTACCCCCAAAAACTGGACCACTTGAAACTGGAGTGATTAAGTGTTAAAACTACCAGTATCAGGAGGTTTGGACATGAAGAGAAGCAGGTTCACGGAAGCACAGATTTTTGGGATTTTAAAA
>Ga0209717_1000344_pt1 | contig 58173 bp, 55 predicted proteins | sample AD_UKC048_MetaG_FD_184418 | JGI IMG/M metagenome (GOLD analysis project Ga0209717, IMG submission 184418) | Active sludge microbial communities of municipal wastewater-treating anaerobic digesters from USA - AD_UKC048_MetaG (SPAdes) (version 2) | ecosystem: Engineered > Bioreactor > Anaerobic >...
GACTTTGTGTTAAAAATTAGCAGCCTCTGAGGATTATGCAAAGCCAGCCTGACGGCCAGGCATGGTTTAAACAAAGATCCTTTATGTTTGTGAATTAATCCGGTTAATACTTGTAACAGGTATTAAGCGTATTTTTATTCTTTTTGTGAACAAAGAAAATAGGTTTATAAAACCGCCTGCTTTTTTTACTCCACAAAAAAGGTTTACGTTTTAATATCCCGATATGATGTTTATTATTAATATTTTTTGCTTGAACTTTTTCATCATGGTGAGCCTCTTCAGGCTCTTCAACATGAATGGTAATGGTATTTGACGCTACGGTATTATGGCCCGAACCTTCATGATCCGGTGTCATTACAACACTCACTTTATCTCCATTTTTAAATTTATTAAAGGTAAGTTCACTGGAATTTCCTCCTATAGTTATTCCGTTTATTTTCCATTGAAATTTTGGGTTAGATCCGCCATTTTCTGAGAATGCAATACATGTCAGTGATTTCCCTTTCTGAATCGTTGAAGATCCTGAAACTTCAATGCTCACGGATGGTTTTTCGGAAGACAGCACACTCATCACGATTTCATTTGAAATAACTGTCCTGTTGATTTTACAGGGATTGTCAATGCTGACAATAAGCCGAACCACATCCCCGTCAATCAGGCTGGCCGATGTGAATGTTTCTGAGTTTCCTGCATCTGTGCCGTTTACCTGCCATTGATAATAGGTTTTTTTGCTATTGTTGCCTGTTTCAGCCCTGAAAGTTACTAAGACACCCTCTGTGATGACATTGTCCGGAAAAGCTTTTATATTGGCTGCATAATGAGTTTCATTGTTTAAATCAAGATCGCTTCCGTTATCATTGCCGATTATCGCCGGTGAAGAGCTGATCACCCGTATTCTGTACTTTGAAGAAGCGACAATATCGCAGGGCAGGCTGCATGCAATTGTTCCTGAATTTGCGTTTGATTTCAAATCGCTAAGGTTTATTTGACTGGAAAAACTTCCGTCCGCATCCGAAAGTTGAACTGTAAAGACATTGTCGGCATGGAATGACCCTTTTGCCGTGAAAGGGACCATCACGGTATTACATGCACAAAACGGACTTCCAGAAATTTTTTGGGTTATTATTTCGTTTTCCGGATTGGCAAATGAAAAATTATCGACCTGAGCCCATTTGCTTATGTCAGTGATACCGGCAAGTTGAACAGTAATATATTTTCCGCTGATGGGAGCAATAAAACTAAACGTGCGTCTTGTCCACACAGCAAGCACAGGCATTTCAGCTGTACATACCGGAATGCCGAACGTGTTTTTTTCTGTGGAAATCCCGATCTGAAATTCCTGTGGAATAAAACCTGCCCCGGCTTTATCCCAGAAAGAAATGGAATACGTTTTTCCTTCTATCAATGAGGAAGTCAGTTCCATTGAAATGGCATCGGTTCCTCCTCCGGTTAATGCTACAAACCACGCTCCGCTTTGTGCGGCGCCGCTGTAAACAGTAGAGTTAATAATATCCATATCTCCATACGTTCCGAAAGCATAGGTATGTGCCATCATCGAACTGAAAGCTTCGTTCGAAAGGTTAATCTGGTCGACACCCGGAGGAGCCGTCGTTTGTTCAAAATCACCGTTGATAAACTCCTGGGCAGGTAACACCAGGACAATAGAAAAATTAAGTAATGCCGCTAATGATAGGATTATGGATTTTTTCATGGCCGGTTTTTTTTGGTGAAAACACCCTATAGAGATCAAAAACCGGAAATTCCATAATAAGAAAGTCTTTTATAGTGTCTTGTTCATTGATTAATTGCTGATGCTTAGCTTTGCTTTTATTTCATCAGGCATGGCATCTTTATGCACCAGTATGGCGATGGTTTTTAAGCGGATATAGTTTTCGGAGAGGTACCAATAACCGTCAATGCCTTTCTTGTCGCCCCATGAATTTTTGGTAAGATAATACCGTGTCCCGTCTTTGGACTCAGCAATTCCGGTGATATGCATCAGATGGTCATCCGTAACGGAGAAATCCTCAAAGGCCTTTTGACGGTCGCTTTGAGTGACTTTGACCTTTTCATTGGCGGTGGTGGCATAACCCTTGTTTTCCGTAAAACTGTCGTTGTCGCTGACATCCCCGTCCCAGCAAATAGTATATCCTTTGTCTATGGCATTATTCATCACACGTATCAGCTCATCAACCGGTACATTGTAATATTTTTCAAACATCCAGTTGTCGGGCACTTCCAGAACAAATGGCTTATAAAACGGATGATTGGAGTAGGAGGTAAGCTCAATATAGTTTTCTGCATGAAGACCCACTGAGGCTGCAAAACTTTGCGGCGTAAAGGTTTTTTCCCCGAAAATGAATTTCTCCGGCATAAGCCCCAGGTAAATATCCATAATGCTGTCTAAAGAAAGTTTCCACTTTTCGTTTGCTGCGCGCGCAGGCATTTTTATTACAGAATCCATGATTTTTAGAAGTGCGTTGTCCAGTGCGATATGATCGTGATATTCTTTGCCGCCAAGGCCGTCATAGACCTTTTCCGGCACAGCGCCGTATTCGCTGAACAGGTAAGTAATGTCATGTGCCTGACCGCCGGGGCCGAAATTGCTCTTTCCCTGGAAGTGGTAATAGTTATATGCCTTTATCGGATAGGCCTTTCGTACATAGAACATTTCCGAAAGGTCGTATTCCCCTTTACCCATGCGCAACAGCTCACTTTCAAAAAACGATACGGTGGCAAAACTCCAGCAGGTGCTCGACATGGCCTGGTTTTTTACCGGTGTTGTCTTTAGTTCTTTGATGATGTTCATCTTTTCTTTCTGCCCGGCAACGGGCAAAGTAATCAGTATGGATAAAAGAAATATAAAATGTTTTTTCATAAAATATTTTTTTGCAAATATAATTTATTTAATTTCGTAGATGATCATCTGTTGACCGTTAAATCCGATGGAAAAAGATAAAGAATTCCTAAAAGAACTTACGTTCAGGACTTCGAGGAGTCCGGGCAAGGGGGGGCAAAACGTCAATAAGGTATCCACCAAAGTAGAACTTATCTTCGATGTGGAGTCATCATTATTTTTTACCCCGGATGAAAAACAGCAGATATTGTCCAAATCAGGCAGATATGTTAAAAATGACGGTTTCATACATATTCAATGCTCTGAAGGCCGTTCACAGTATCTCAATAAAAAGGGAGCTATTGAAAAACTTCTGAAATGGATTGATAAATGTCTTAAACCTGTGAAAGAACGCATACAGACCGAAATACCGGATGAAGAAAAAGAAAAACGCATTACCGAAAAAAAACTTCAGTCGGAGAAAAAGCAGGTTAGAAAAAAAGTGGATCTATGATCGTTGCTGACTGGTTTTCTGGAATGAAATAATTCATTAAAAAATTTTTCCGATACTAAGAAACAATTTCTAAGTGCCGGGGTAACTGCCGCCCAAAATGGTCTTTGCACGCTTCAGACCCTCTGGAGTAAACACCCCAACACTTTCAGATACATTACGGATGTTTACTAAAAACCTTTTTCTTTGAGTATTTTCCTGGTTTCTTTATACCCGATATCGTACATTTTATCCCCCTTGGCAGCATCCATCATAGAAAATTTATGAAGCTCGGCGGGTTCGATAAAAATATCAAACTTAGGTATCTTATGTGCCATAAGCTGGTTCAGCGCCATATTTATTGCACGGTCGGCAACATTGGTCATCCCGTTGAACTTAGTCTCGCGTCTGACGGGATTTACATTGACGCCGATCAGCATCTCACAATCATTTTCAATGGGTTCCAGAGGGAGGTTGTTCAGAACACCGCCGTCAATATAGGTTATATCGTCTATGACCATAGGCTGAAAAATAACGGGTATGGTGCATGAAGCTATGATATAGCGGACCAGTTCTCCCTGCGAAAAATACTCTATCCGGGCTTCATTCAGATTGGTCAGTGTTACGATCAGCGGAATGTTCAGATCTTCAAAAGTCCTTGCACGCAGCCTGGAAAGCAGGGTTTTATATAAGCCTGTCATGCGTACCAGGCCCCTGTTGGGGACAATGAATTCCAGGAATTTATATAAACTCTTGTTGATAAAAATACTGTAAATTTCTTCGGGCTTATAGCCGTCGGCATAAAGCGCTCCTACAATGGATCCTGCGCTGACACCGGAGATCACATCAGGATATATTCCCGCTTCATTCAGGGCTCTCAGCACGCCGGCATGTGCAAAACCTCTTAAAGCCCCGCCACTGAGCACTAAACCTGTTTCAAATTTTTTCTTTGTCTTTACCATCTCTCAGCATTGCTTTTGTTGGGGAAAATAAAAAAAATATCGTAATTAAATGATTCAACTGCTGCAAAATATCAATCAGAATGTAAAAGATGTATGTAACAACAGAGATATCAAATGTTCGGATCTAATTCACTATAAGCGCTTCAACAATCTTGTCAACGGACAACATTTTTCTGTCTAACAGATGTTTTTCACCATTTTTAAAGTTAAGGACAGCTTTATTACCTGAATCATCTTTTAGTATTTCTATTCTTTCAATATTACTTTTAGTAATGAAAACATGATTGGTAAACTGTTGTTTTTTAAATAACAATGACGTGGCAAGTAAAGCCTGAACCCCGCCCATGACTTTAGTTTCAAATAAAATCCTTTTATTTGTTATAGTAAGTGAACCGAAAAAATTTGTACCATCAACAAAAGTGTAGTTCAAATCCCACGTGTTAATTTCTTTCTCATTCTTGAGTAATGAACCTTTGTATATTGCTTCCATCGTGATGATGTCGATTTACAAAATATGTACAAATATAGTAATAAAAAATTCATTTGTCAAGTTTTTTTAAAATTATATAAAAAAAATAATTTTTTACTTATTGAAGAATTATGTTTTGTTTTAAGCCTTACATTTTTAAATTGTATAATTTCGCAAAAAAATAGTGTTCACTTAATAATCGAATGATGAAAAAGGTATTGATTTTGGGCGCCGGTATGGTTGCCAATCCGATAATTCAATATTTGTTAGGTAAAAACGTAATGCTGACTGTAGCTGCGCTTAATTACGAGGAAGCCAGGCGCATGGTGGGCGATGCCAAAAACGGCAAAGCTTTGCACTGGACTGTTGATGAAACAGAAGCCCTCGACTGCATGGTCGCTGAAAACGATGTGGTTGTCAGCCTGATACCTTATGCATATCACCTGATGGTGGCTAAAAGCTGTATTAAGCACCGGAAACACCTGGTTACCGCATCTTATGCCAAACCCGAAATGTATGCACTTGATGGTCAGGCTAAAGAAGCCGGCGTGATCCTTTTAAATGAAGCAGGCCTTGATCCGGGTATTGACCATATGTCTGCCATGCGTATCATTGATCATGTGCATGGCAAAGGCGGCAACATAGAGTCTTTTTATTCATTATGCGGCGCTTTACCGGCGCCCGAAGCTTGTGATAATCCATTTAATTACAAGTTTTCATGGAGCCCCAAAGGAGTGGTGCTCGCCGGAAATAATGATGCTGTGTACCTGATGAAAGGCAAAACCGTCGAAATTCCTACGGCTGATCTGTTTAAAAATACGATGGTTCTTGATTTTCCCGGGGTCGGCCCACTCGATATTTACCCGAACCGGGATTCTTTGTCCTATGTGAAAATTTACGGCATTCCCGAAACAAAAACCATGTTCAGGGGAACCTTCCGTTTTAAGGGTTGGTGCGAGACACTCGACGTGATGAAGGCTCTGAAATGTACGTTGCCTGATAAGCATGATTTCAGCGGAAAAACTTTTGCCGGAGCCGTGGCCCTGGTCAATGGTTTTACCAACGAAAAAGACATAAAAAATCAAGCTGCCGCATGGCTCAAAATTGATGAAAACTCTTATGCCATCAATGCCATGGAATGGCTGGGATTGTTCAGTGATCAGACGATGAACCGCCATGAAGATTCGATGTATGAGATCACTTCCGACCTGATGATCGAAAAGATGATGATCACCGGGGACGACCGGGATATGGTGGTGATGATGCATATTTTTAAAGCTGTTTATCCCGATGGTACTGCAGAGGTGATAAAATCAAGGATGCTCGACTTTGGCAGCCTGAAAACAGATACTTCCATTGCCCGGACTGTGGCATTACCTGCTGCTATTGCTGTAGAAATGATCCTGAACCACGAGATCAATGTTACCGGTGTTCATATTCCCGTGATTCCCGAAATCTATAATCCCATTTTGGACAATTTGGAAAAGTTGAATATTAAAATGATCGAAGAATACGGACTTTCCCTGGACGAAGAGTTATAAACAACAGCATCACATGAAATTCGGAAAATGGATAGGCGGAGGGCTTGGATGGGCATTTGGAGGGCCTATCGGAGCAATTCTGGGTTTTGTTTTCGGATCGGTAATAGACAATATCACAGTTACCACCAGCGTTTCAGGTGTGCAGCATCCGACACAACAGGGTGATTTCATTGCAAGCCTGCTGGTGCTGACGGCTGCGGTCATGAAGGCTGACGGAAATGTGGTGAGATCAGAGCTGGATTATGTGAAACGTACATTCTTACAGCAATTTACTGAAGAACAGACCAGGGAACACATGCTGGTGCTTCGCAATATTTTAAAACAGGATATCCCTGTTCATGACGTATGCAGTCAGATTGCCCATTATATGGATTACTCGTCCCGTCTTCAGCTTCTGCACTATTTGTTCGGTATTTCGTTGTCCGACAATTTGGCTCATCCCAGCGAGATCAGGGTTATAGAAATAATTGCATCGAATCTGCGAATTTCCCAGGCCGACTTTAATTCTATTAAAGCCATGTTTGTGAAAGAAACCGACAGCGCTTACAAAATTCTTGAGGTTGATCCTTCAGTCAGTGACGAAGAATTGAAAAAAGCTTACCGCAAAATGGCGCTGAAATACCATCCCGACAAAGTAAGTCATCTTGGACAGGAAATGCAGAAGGCAGCTAACGAAAAGTTCCAGCAGGTAAATGCCGCTTACGAGGAAATAAAAAAGCAGCGCGGCCTTAATTGATTTCTCTTTTGGTCACGCAAAAAAGTAATACAGAAAAGTAATGTTGTTTCAATAATCAGTTCTGTTTTTACATACCAGCACCTCAAAAAAAGAAATTGCCTTTTTACCGCTGTAAAATTTATTCTATATTTACATTCTTAAAACCTAAAAACCATGAAAAAAACATTTTTTTATTCAGTTGCTTTGTTGTGTCTGCTTGCAGCATGTAATATGGGCCCTTCCTCCGAAGAAAAAAGCTCCAGGGAAAAATCAAAACAGGATTCTGTAGTTTCGGCAATGGATGAAGGATATGCAAGTGCTGTCCCTGCAGAGGAAAGTGAAGCAAAAGCTGATGAGGAAGGACAATTAGCTAAACAGGAAAAGAAAGCAGAACCTGTATGGGATTCTGCTTTTATCAAACTTAATTCAAGCCGCAAGCTCATCAAAACAGCCAACCTGAATTTCAAGGTTAAAAATGTGGAGGATGCGACGCAGCAGATCGAACGGATCACGAAGCGCTTCGGCGGGTTCATACTTTCATCGTCGATTAAAAACAATGTATATAGCTACGATGAATACCGGGTCGGCAGAGATTCGATGATGGTGGTGGGTGTGAATAAAATTGAAAATAATATCACGCTGAGAGTGCCCGAATTTGTTCTTGATTCGGCATTATTCTACATCGGTAAAATATGGGTAAAGCTTGATGAGCGAACCATTAATGCCCAGGATGTAACAATACAGATTTTGGCCAATGAACTCAGGGCGCAACTTTATCAGAAAACGGCAACCAAAATCAACAGCGCTGCCGACAATAACCAGAAAAAACTGAATGATGTGGTGAATGCGGAAGAAACTGCGGCAAATTATCTTGAAAATACCATCAATAAAAAGATTGAAAATTTAGAATTACAGGATAAAATAGACTTCAGCACGGTAACCCTGTTCATCTATCAGGACAAAATTCTTTACAGGGAAATGATTGCCAATGTGGACACAGAGCAATATGCTCAGAGCTTCGGCGGCGGGCTGGTTGATTCGCTAACTTTCGGGTGGAAAATATTCAAGGCGTTTCTGTTGTTTCTCGTCAAATGCTGGTCGCTTATACTGATAAGTGTTCTGATATTTTTAGCTGTCTGGTTTACGATTAAGTTTTTTGTAAACCGTGGAAAAAGGAAAAGAGAGCGCCTGGAAAAGAAATAGGGCAGGGGGCATTTATTTACTGCTCAAATCTGCGCATCAGGATACATCCTGATCGGCTGCATATGATATAATGCGGGCCTCCGCCCACCATTAGCGGATCGGATAAATCATAATCTACGAACCAGTTTCCTCTATTGAGTTTTGCCTTAATTGTGTATACCGACAGGTCTCTGTATGCTTTTTGTGCATCTTTTTGTGCGATTTTTAAGGCGTTTTCACGGTCAACGAAAATCGTATCCGGTTTGGTCTTTTGAATCCCTTCGACCATCTTATGCCAGTCGTCTGTCCTGGTTTTAATACTTTCATCGGTATCGAGGCGGGAATAATAAGCCGAAATCGGGCAAGGGTCACTTTCATCGGAAATGAAGTAAACAGGATTTTTTTCTTCGTCGAATTTATCAATGACAATAATATGGTTATAGTTCTTATAATCAATGAGTGCGATCGTTTTACCATTGAAAAACAGCTGTTTTGACATTATGCCTGTATCAGCCATTATTCCTGCTCTGTAAAGTTTTATCTGAACCCCGTTTTGTGTAATATAATTTTTAACGAGGTCGAAATTTTTCTTTGTAAGACAACTGTCCTCACCATTCGCTTCGTTCGAAGAAGTTGTGGTCTGGTTGTTACACCCGGCCAATACAATGGTAATGCTTGTAAATGCTAATAACAATAAGATTTTTAATGTTTTCATTTTGGTGCTGATTCGTGTGGGTTAACATATTGGTTGCCAAAATTCACTTTCAATAATAAATGCAATAAAGTCAGGTTTTAAAGGCGCTTTTTCACTTTCAATAATCTTAAAACGGGAATTGCTTCTGTCCCAGTCTAAGGTTACTGATTTGTATGTCAATCGCTCATACATCTTGTAACGGTAGTAAACATAAGATAGATCATGGCTAAGATTTATAAGTTTTTCATTATAATCAGCCCCTTCAACAATCTTATTAATAGCATTTTTTTCCGATTCGCTTAACGTTCCGTCATTTTTGCTCATTATTGCGAATATGGAATTTACATCTGGTATACTTTTTACAATATCCCTCAAATAATACATATATCTAACATTTGAATGTTCTCCTTGGTTTTCTTCAATGAAAAGACAAATTTCATCCGTGCATTCAACCATTAAACCTAAGGGCACCAATTCCAGAGTAAATTTAGTTTTTGTTCCATATCTGGGTATATCAATGCTTAAATAAAAGACACTGAATTTGTCAGACAGATCAATTCCAGAAATATCCAGAAATGTTCCCAGGCCAAATCCGGCAGGCATAACATCCGACAGCTTTTCACTCGAAGATACCGAATGTTTATAAGTACAATTCCAGATGCTGGTATTCAGAAAGAAATAAGAACCGTCAGCCTTTTTATATGCTCCAACAATGGATCTGCAACCACAACCGCAGGGTGGCCATACTCCGGAAACTTCCAGATAGCCGTTACTGCAGTCATCAATGATTTCCGGTTTCATGTCCGTATCTTCTCCTGATTCGATGGCTGAGTGGCACTGGTCGATATATTCCCACATTTGTGTTTTTAGTGAGCCGATCTTTTGACTAATTGCACCATGGCTGATCAATGAAAATACTATCATAGAAATGAAAATACGCATGACTTTCTGTATTAATTTTTGTAATGACTTTTATCAAACAACACCCTGTCTGACATAAATATTAGCCAAATATAAGATGCTTCGATGAATTTGCAAAATTTATCTATGAATATCTTACAGCATTCTTTAATAGTGTCTGTATTTAATGTTCATGTCTGAGTCAGTAAGTGTGAGTTTAATGCCGGCGCAGCCTGAAAGGCAGGAATTTTATAGCGTAAATTAATGTACGAAAAACAAGCATATCCATGCCCGACTTGGCTTGAGAGGCGATAAAATATATAGTATACTGTTATAAATTCATTGTACCTGGTATGCCATAGCAAGCACATTTATAACGAATTTTACCCCGTCTGACCCTGTCAGACGGGGTAAAACCTAAGGTTTTCCACAGACACTACCTGGATAAAAATAATTGGAATTACAACTAATTCCGCTTGTTTTAGCGAAACACCGCAATTTTAAAAATTTTACGGTCGTTTTTGTTCAGGCACAGTGCAAAATAAAATCCATCTGATAATTCAGGTAACCTTATTTCCGAAGATGAAAGTGAAGCGGTAAACACTTTTTGTCCGGTGGAGCTATAAAGACTCATTTCGCCTTCGGGGTAATGGCCGCTGAGTTGGATGTAATTATCGTAGGGTGATTTGGTTAATACAAGGTCCTGAAAGGTGTTTTCAGCAATTCCTGTGGCCAGGGGAATAAATACGTTCATGCAGATGGAGTCAGCACAAATAATTCCTATGGTAGTGATCGAAGTGTAGGTAAGGCACACGGTATAGGTACCAGGCCCGGAAAAAGTGTGTGAAGGATTTTGCAATGTTGAAGTGTTGTTTGGCCCTGAGGGCGGATCGCCAAAATTCCAAGACCAGGCAGGCGTGCTTCCTGGTGAATATGAGGAAATATCTGTAAAGTTGACCGTATTTCCGCTGATGGTATACAAAAAATTTGCTTTGTCATTACCGCATCCTCCAATGCAAGGGTGGGTGTTCAGACAGATGTTGTCAATCCTTATATCTGATCCGTACAGTCCGACGGTTTCGTTTACTATGACAAGTTCGGTAAAATTTCCAGTGGATTGAAATGTCAGCGGACAGCGGTAATATGGCGGGATGCCTGTTGTGGAAGAAATAATATCCAGTATTTGTGCCTGACCTGGGAGATAAGTGCCTGTTAATAGCTGATTTACCGTTACTCCCGGCATGATGGCTGCAATGGTAAGCTTGCTGTTGAAATTTCCGCCCGGAAATTCCACACAGTAGCAAAGTTGATAGCAGGTGTCACGCAAAAAGTTTACGTTCTGTGCAATACCTACGTTACTGTTGTTAGTTGCCTGCAAGGTTACAAACTGGTTCAGACAGCCATTGGCTGCATTCAATACAGTGGCCGTGGGTATGGTGCCATATTGTGTCCAGGCGGTGAGTCCCGCGCTGAAATCATCATTGGTCACAAGATTCCCCGGACAGGGAATCTGGGCTGAAGTCACTGATGATATCATGATCATCAGTACCATGGTAAACATATATTTTTTCATAATAATAAGTATTAAGGTAAATAAGTACAAAGATACCAAAATAAAAACAAAAAGTCAAGCTTTTTATGAATTATTATGAAAAATGAGGTGATTATTCTTGAACAGCCTTAAATCTCGGGCAGGATACCAGATGGTCGTTAATCATGCCTGCAGCCTGCATAAATGCATAACAAATTGTAGACCCAACAAACGAAAACCCACGTTGTTTGAGCGCAGTGCTCATCGCATCCGATTCAGGGCTTTTTACGGGGATGTCAGCCAATGTTTTACATTTATTTACTTTCATTTTACCCTTGGTGAACCTCCAGATAAAAGCATCAAAACTTCCGAATTCTTTCTGAATTTCGATGAAGCATCGTGCATTGTTAACCGTAGCCGTAATTTTTGCCCTGTTACGAATGATGCCGGGATTTTGAAGCAATTCATTAATTTTTTTATCGCTGTATTTTGCAATTTTTGCAGCCTCAAAGTTGTCAAAAGCCTCCCTGAAAGATTCACGTTTATGCAGTATGGTCTTCCAGCTCAGCCCGGCCTGGAAAGCATCAAGCACTATAAATTCGAACAGTTTGCGGTCGTCATGCACAGGAACTCCCCATTCGGTATCGTGGTAGTGTAACATCAGGGCGTCATCGGCGGGCCAGGGACAGCGGTTTTCCATATTTTTTTAGGTTTTTGGACAAATCATAATGATGGTAGACGACGTTATCGGTAATATGAAGAAAGTTTATTCTTCGGGTGCAGGCTGTTTAAAGCTCACATGTATCATTTAATCTTCAATGTTAAGGATATGCCCCATTTTATCCTGTTTGGTTTTCAGGTATTTTTTGTTGTACTTGTTGGGTTTGATGACGATAGGAATATTTTCAATGATCTCTATCCCATATCCCGTCAGCCCGCTTTTTTTCCGGGGATTATTGGTGATCAGTCTTATTTTGCTTGCACCGAGGTCACGAAGTATCTGGGCGCCAATTCCGTAATCACGTTCATCGGGTTTGAAACCAAGTTTTACGTTGGCTTCAAAAGTGTCATAGCCCAGTTCCTGCAGGTGATATGTTTTCAGTTTGTTTGCCAGTCCGATACCACGTCCTTCCTGGTTCATATAAACAATAATACCCTTACCTTCTTTTTCTATCATTTGCATGGCCATATGCAATTGTGTACCGCAGTCGCAGCGGCATGAGCCAAAAACGTCACCGGTCATGCACGATGAATGAACACGCACCAGCAGCGTTTCGCCTTTTTCCCAGTTACCTTTGGTAAGTGCCATATGATGCGTGCCCGTGGTGATTTCGCGGTATAAGGATAGTTTAAAGATCCCCCATTCTGTCGGCAGATCTACAGTTTCTTCTTTTTCAATAAGGCTTTCATTTTTTATACGGTATGCGATGAGGTCTTTGATAGAAACCATTTTGAGCTTGAAACGGTCCCTGATTTCATAAAGGTTGGCCAGCCGCGCCATCGTTCCGTCCTCATTCATTATCTCTACCAGTGCTCCTGCGGGATTCAGCCCGGCAAGTCTCGTAAAATCCAGAGTGGCTTCGGTATGTCCTGCCCGTCTTAATACGCCTCCGTTCTTTGCACGTAAAGGAAAAATATGGCCTGGCCGGCCCAGTTCCTCAGGTTTTGTTTCAGGGCTGGAGAGGGCTTTGATAGTTTTGGCCCTGTCGCTGGCCGATATTCCTGTGGTACAGCCATAACCCAGCAGATCGACCGAAACGGTAAACTGTGTTTCGTGTGCAGAGGTGTTTTTGGACACCATCATTTCAAGTTGCAGTTTATCGCATACCTCGGCGGACACCGGTGCGCAGATCAGCCCACGCCCGTGCTTTGCCATAAAATTTACTTTCTCCGCTGAGATGGTTTCGCCAGCCGTGATAAAATCGCCTTCATTTTCGCGGTCTTCGTCATCAACCACGATGATAATTTTACCCTGACGTATATCCTCAATAGCTTCTTCTATCGTGTTTAATTTGTATTCCATTTGTTCAGTTTAACCTTTGCAAAGGTAATAACATTAACAGAAACAGCGACATTAAACATCTTAAAAGATAAACTCAAAACCATTTCTTAATGTATCCAGTATCCTTTCTGCCATAAGGCTGAAAAGTCCATCGACAGCGCTACGGCATAATGTATGGCCACCCCCGTCCATATCGAGCGGCTCTTAAGGCTCAGGGTGCCTAAAATTATTCCTGCAACGATGGCAGCCATCGTCTCGGCAAAAGGTTTTCCAAAATGTATCATACAATAGGGGATAACCATGATAAAAATGCTGTAATAGCCGGACTGTTTTTTTAATCCATGTACCATGAACCCACGGAAAAAGAATTCCAGTGCAATGAATTGGATAAAATAGAAAGCCTGCCAGGTGAAAAAGTTCGGCCAAAGTGTCTCGGAATCATGCAGATGATAGAAAGGGTAACGCATCTGAAAGCTTTCGGTGGTCGAGAATATCAGTACAAGGGGCAGCATGATGACCAGAAACAGTGCAAACAGCTTATATTCTTTGAATGCTCTTCCACCGAATAACCCGTAATCACGCAACTGCTCTCTGAACACAAATTTTATGGTCAGCGCCGGGATAAAAAAGTAAAATACCAGTATGATAAAAACCCAATAGCCTAATGAGAATAGCTGCTGATTGGTTTTGTGTTCAATAAAAAACCTCAACTGTCCGGCGCTTTCTGTGAATCCTGTAAAACTGATGAAGTTCAACAAATGCTTGTAACCGTCATTTTTGCCAAGATATTCTACACAGGCCAGGGAAATACAGGCGATCACCGCGATGATCAGGAATTTTGTATTAAAAGTACCGTTGTTGTTAGAACGGATATAAATCTCATGTTCCTTCTGGATGGTATGAAATGTTTCTGTAAAAGTCTGCCTGGCAAGATGTTTCATATTATAACGAAAAGATGAACTCCGGAAATGGTTTTTGCATGAGGGGCGTCATATTCTGATTATATTCCGGGAAGCATGATATGATGAATCGAAAATGAATCACATAATTTGAATGAAAGATTCACGAAAGAATAGTATTGGTCAGATAGCTTATGAAAACGGTCGCTCCTGAGAAAAATATCCGAATTACCTGGGTTCTAAGGTAAATTCGGTTCTTGTCACATATTGAACAAAATTGATGGTTTCGGCTTTTTCGAGTTTCAGGACGATTTTTGCTTTGGTCAATGTTGATATTTCATAGATGTCCAGTGTGTTATCCCCCTGGTAAATAGTGGTGTAAACATCGCCGGCATTGGTATTGAAAGTGAGTTTCCCTGCCTGCAGGGCCAGCAGGTCACCAATCCGGTAACCGGTTTTGCGGTTGGCATCGGTAAAAAACCAAAGTCCTTCTGTTTCCTGGGTTTCAGTGATGCCGGTAACATCATTCTTAAATGTTTCACTGTAATTATAAGTGCCGTCGGGATGGAAGTCGGTGGTTATCATTCCGGTGTACGTCTTTGTTTCGACATAGGTAAAAACAGAATCGACAGAATAAGCAGTATCCTTAACAGTATAGGTATAGATCTTAGCAGCGCCGTCAAAAGTAGTTTCATGTTTCTTGTTCAGATATTCAAAAGTACTGTTAAGTGAAACAATTTTCCAGTCTCCGCATAATTTGGCAGAGTCTATTTTTCTGCAGGAGAAAAAGAATGCAGAAATAATGATGGTAAAGAGAATTCCTGTAGTAAACGATATGTTTTTTTTCATTTTGATAATTTTACGGTATGAAAAAATATTTATTTAGCTCCCATTTTTAAGTTGATGATCGTAGTATACACATCAAGGATCGTATTGCCGCCCTGGATGTACTGCTTTTCAACTTTTGATTCCATTTTTACCTCATCTTTTGAGAGTTTGATGAGTTTATAAACGATTGTTTCAGGATTTCCCGATGCGGTATAGTTTTCAGTAGTAGTTACCCCGTTGATCTGTGTCGTTTTTACATGAGAATTCTTCTGCAAAGCAAGCAGTTCCCTGAATTTGGTTTCGCTTTCTTTGCCACCGCCGGTAAAATACCAGTATCCTTCTTCTTTATAGGTATATACCGAGGTGTCGTTCGAAATATGTTCATCCCATGTATAAGTGCCTTTTTTGTTAAAGGATATGGTCATCATGGCATTTGAAATGAAAGACTGCGTTCCGTAAACGTGAATATAGGAAGAACCGTCAAATTCATCAGAGGTGATCGTATCATTATGCTGAACAGCATGTTTATAATAGGAAAAAGACCAGTTTTGGCATAAACGGATTTTTCTTGTATAAATCGAAAAATCAGGGTCTTCGTCACCGACTTTACAGGAATTCACCAATGGTATCACAAGAATTCCGGCAATTAGTAACAGCAAAAATCTTTTTGCATTTTTCATATCTTGATAATTTGGAATAAAGTTACAACAAATTTAAATCTTTTTTAAAAAATAAAATTAACTTTTTTACGGATAAAAAATGTAAAGGTTTTGTTTTTTATTTGCAGCAGGAGTTATATTTCTGGGTGGCTTTTTTATAACCCAGGTCAGATGATGATTTCAGGTCTTCGCACATTCCTTTTATATCATTTATTGCTTCTTTGCATAAAGACCGCTGGAAGTACCATTCGGGTTCGGGAACATACTTTATGGCATGGTTCCAATCCTGTATTGCCTGCTCAAATTTTTTCTGCTCTGAAAAGGTTTGTGCACGTCCGGCATAGGCGCTGTAGTTTCCCGGTTGGACAGAAATGGCTTTATTGTAATACAGTTGCGCATTCCTGATATTTTTTTGTTCGTTATAAATCGTCGCTATCCATACATAAGCGGTATCATTCTTGGGATCGAGTTGCGATGCCTTTGAAAAATCTTTAAGGGCTTCGGTTAATCTGCCCGTTTTATAAAAACAAATACCTCGATTGAAAAATAATCCTGAATTTTTTACCTGGTAATTATTAAATAAAACGTTATAATCTTCAATTGCTTCACTCCAGTTATCTGATTTGAATGATGCTTCCGATTTGTGAAGATAGATTTCTTTAGTACGAAAATTCTGCTCTGTCGCTTTTTTAAAATCAGCGGCGGCAGCCTGATAATTCTTCGATTTTTCATATAACAATCCCCGCCGGTAATAGGCTTCGGTGAAGCCGGGTTTTAGCCCGGCGACCTTATTCAGATCATCTATGGCTTCTTTATCTTTTTTCTGCATTTCAAAGATCATGCTGCGCTGAAAGTAAGTCTCAGGGTTTTCACCGTTGATGCCAAGCGCCATATTCAGATCATTGAGGGCCGGTTTAAGTTCGTTGTTTTTCACATAAAATTGTGCCCGGCACAGGTATGCTTCTTCCTTGTCATTTTTCAGTTCGATGGCTTTGGCATAATCGCTGTATGCTTTTTTGTTGTCTCCTGCAAGCGAATACGTATTGGCACGTTTGATATAGGCCAGGTAGTAACCCGGATATACTTCCAGTGCTTTGGTATAGTCTTTTATGGCTTCGTTGAATTTTTTCTGCGCATGATAACAATCCCCCCTTCCGATATAAGCTTCATAGAAGATCGCATTTTTTTCGATGCATTTGGTAAATTCTGCTATGGCTCCGCTGAGATCATTCTGTTTAAATTTTGATAATCCGCTTTCATAAAGGGAATTAGCGGTTTGTGCATATACAAAAAATGTTTGCTGTGCAAATAAAAAAAGAATTATCGGAATGTTTCGTAAATTCATCTAACACATTTTATTTTAATCCGGGCTGGTACAATCTTTTGTTATATGAAAACAATTTCAAGGAGATAATACCCGGCAGGCGGCTTTTCTGACCGGAAAAAAGTATCTTTGAACTGTTTGTTCAACAAAATTAAAAAATATTTCTATGGTTTATCAAACAGAGGTTTTATTGCCTCCATTCAAACGCGGCTGTCACCTGATCACCGGTATTATTCAGAAACAACTTCCCGCGCTGCCTGAATCCGGGATAGTAAATATCTTTATTCAACACACATCAGCCGGATTGACCATCAATGAAAACTTCGACAGTAGTGTCCGTGAGGATATGACAAACACATTTGACCGGCTTATTCCGGACAATATACATTTATACAGTCATAATTCTGAAGGGGAGGATGATATGCCTGCCCATGTAAAATCTACATTTACAGGCACATCATTAAATATACCCATTACCAAACACCATTTAGGCCTTGGCGTCTGGCAGGGTATATATTTATGCGAATTCAGAAATCAAATGCAGAGGAGAAAAATCGTACTAACAATATTAAACTAAGGGAAAACCTTTATTTAATACAATTTTCAACGCATTCGATAAGTTTGCTTACTGCATCCGGTTTCAGCGAATAAAATGTCATCTTACCGCTTCTGCGTCTGTTCAGAATTCCGTGTGTTCTGAGCAGGTTCAGATGCAGAGAGGCCGCAGCCTGCTCAATGTTAAGCTTTTCGTATATCTGGGTAACATTCATTTCTTTGTTTGCTTCCAGAAGTTCGATGATGCCGATTCTCATCGGATGAGCGATGGATCTCATTTTTCTTGCAGCCGTATCAAACTTGTTTACGTCGATTTTTTTACTGATTGCCATTTTTTTTACTTTTTAAATTTATACTTATTTTAATTAATGAAAGGAACAAAGATTATTTAACTTACTTTTTATTATTTTAGTATTTGAAAGGTATGAATTTTTTTTATAAATATTTTGAATTTAGGAAATGAAATATAAGAATAAATTCTACTCCACAACACATACTAAGCAAAGAACAAAATTTAATAATTTTTTTTCATTAAAATTTTAATACAAAAATATAAAAAATATTTGATATTACAAGAAAAATAAAAAAAAATTTTTTATAAAAAATTTTGTCATTGAAAAATAACGATATAAACGAATTATTTTTTAGTATGTATGCGTATATTATCGTTAATAAATTGGGGTATGCCGGAAAATTATAATAATTTTACATCTTTTATTCAAAATAAATGGATGATTTGGTGCTGATTAACGATAGTATTGCAGGGGATGAAAAAGCATTCAGGGCTTTTGCTGAAAAATATGCTGGTTTAATTTTCCGGGTGATCCGAAGTTTTGGTATCAGCAGGGAGGATGCCGAAGACCTGAGCCAGGATGTTTTTATTGATATTTATAAAAATATCAGAAAATTCAGGAAAGAGGCTGAAGTTTCAACATGGCTATACAGGATTGCCATAAACCGGTCTATTAATTATGTGAACAAATCAAAACGTTCGAAATGGATGAAACGAAACCAGGGCGACCTGAAAGATTACGATAACAGGGTTTTTGATGAAAGCAGTGAAATGAAATTCATGGATAATGAACAAAAAAGAATTTTGTATTATACCATTGATAAACTGCCTGAAAACCAAAAAATCGCCTTTACTCTGAATAAAATAGATGAATTATCCTATAAAGAGATAGCCGATATTATGAATATTTCTGTATCATCAGTTGAATCGCTCATACACCGTGCAAAACAGAACCTTCAGAAAAGACTTCTGAATTTTTTTGAATAATTTTTCATGCTCACCGCAAGTTTTTTTAAAAATGTTTGTCAAACAGTTAACATGATTTTTTATGGATTGTGTCAGATTTAAAAATAGTATTCTTAATTATTATTACGGCGAATGTGACCCTGTTCTTACTAAAGAACTACAGGATCATCTTACCGGTTGCGAAAAATGCAGTATAATTTTTGCTCAGATTTCGGGTGTGCTGAGCTCTGCAGAAACTATAAAGAGTGAGGAGCCGGAACCTTTTTATTACACACGCCTTCAGGCGAAAATCGGAGATTATAAGACCGGACACATTCGTTCCCATCTTTTTGCAAGGCTGGCTCAACCCTTAGCCGCTGCATGTCTGGCTGCCCTGGGAGTTTTCATCGGCATCCGGATTTCCGGCAACCTTGCGGATCAAACTTTGGTGGGTAATGATATTAATCAGACTGAGGTGGCAGAGGTTCAGCTGGCTAATGAATATTTCCCGAAAGCAGATAAGGATGACATTATTGAAACTTACTATTTAAATATTAATGAATAAAAATATGAGTTATTTTAATAGAAGCAGATTATTCTTGTGGATTTTGGGGGCTGTTTTAATAATTAATCTTGCAGTTACGGGTACTATAATCTATAAGATGTCTCATGAACCAAAAAGAGTTCATCATAAATTTACCACGGGAAGGCCTTGCGCGCAGGAATTTCTTGAGAGTGAACTCCACCTGACACCAGCTCAGGCCGGCGAATTCAGGCAACTTAAAAAATCGCATCACGACAGTATAACTGCGCTGCACCGGATTATGAAAGAGAAACGTGCTATAATTTCGGACAATATGATCCGACCTGAGCCGGATACAGCATTGATTTATACCACGACAGAAGAACTGGGAGCGTTGTTTGCCCGTACACGCCGGTTATACATACAACATTATTTTGATCTGCGTAATGTGTGCAATCCTGCTCAGCAGGAAAAACTTTCCCGGATCTATTCCAGGATTTTCTGTGGAGAAGAAGGATGCATGAAACCTCCTGATAGCAATTGTAACAACCTCAAAAAAGCTCACCGGTGCGATCAGCAACATTTATAATAATTAATAATAATGTATTTTAATTAAATAAAATAAACTAAAAACTAAAAACAATAAAACATGAAAACAATGAAATTAAGTTTTGTGATGGCTATTTTAACAGCCTTTTCACTTATGGGCGCAAATACGGCAACTTATGCCCAGTGCAATAAACGCCAGCAGCAGCTTCAGGGCGATCAGCCGCAGCAACAGGTAAGTCCCTCAGATGATCAGACGGGTTTACCCAGGTGCTGTCCCGGATTTATTCAGGATCTTACACCGGAACAGGGAAAACAGATCGATGCCTTGCATCAGAAGTTTATGAAAGAAGAACTTCCTTTGAACAATCTGATGAAAGAGAAAAAGGCCCATCTGATCACGGTTTCGGCAGGTGACAATGCTGATATAGCAACTATAAATAAAACAATTGACGAAATATACGGCATAAAAGCAGAATTGGCCAAAAAGAAAGAAGCTCTGAAACAAGATGTGAGAAAACTGCTTAACGATGAGCAAAAACTTATGTTTGATATGCATCATTCCAAAGGAGCCGGCAAAGGATATGGTAAAATGCAGGGTATGGGTTGTGAAATGGGCATGAACGCAGGGCAGGGTTGCGGGATGCAGCAGGGCATGGGCGGACAAGGATGTCATATGGGTCAAAAGAAGTCAGGTTGTGGCATGCAGCAGGGTATGGACGGACAAGGATGTAATATGGGACAAAAACAGTCAGGTTGCGGCATGCAGCAGGGGCAGGGCAAAGGTTGCTGTAAAAAGTAAACCGGTGGAAATTAGCTCGTCAATATACCGGCTGTTTGTTACCGGAAAAATAGTTGTTAAAATATGAAACAAAAGGTGTTTTCATAAGTTTTAAATTATAGTTTCTTATGCTCAGGCAGTATTTTGAAAGGGTTTCTTGTGCCTTTCAAAAAATGTTACTCAGGAAGGACTACCGGGAATTGCTGTAATATATAAGCTTTTTTGACGCCTTTTGTTTTCTTTGATATATAGCAGGACGGAAAAATGAAGAGATCAGTTTTTATTGCTTTAGTCTTATTTTTTGCAGTATTTGTAGCACAGGCTCAGGATAAGCCGGGCCCGAAAAACGGGAACGGTAATTCCTTTAAGGGCTCTGTAACAGGCATCGTGTTTGACAAAAAGACAAATACTCCTGTTGAATTTGCCAATGTCATCGTTTGCAAAAATTCAGATTCATCAATGGTGACAGGGGCGCTGACCAATTCAAAAGGAAGGTTCAGCATCGACAATGTGCCTTATGGTAAGTACTATATCAAAATTAATTTCATCGGCTACGGACCCCAAACGATATCTAATATAAGTATAAATGATGATAATACTTATCTGAATATTCATACTGTTTATCTTGAAACTACGGCAACCAACCTTGATGCCGTTACTATTAGCGGGCAGAAGGATCAGGTGGAATACAACCTTGACAAAAAAGTTATCAATGTTGACAAAAATCTGCTTACATCCGGTGGCACGGCGCTGGACATTATGCAGACCATACCTTCGGTAGATGTGGACATCGAAGGAAATGTCAGCCTGCGGGGTTCACAGAATGTGACCATATTTATTGACGGCCGCCCGTCGGGCCTTACCAGTCTTGATCAGATGCCCGCCAGCATGATCGAAAAAGTGGAGATTGTTACCAACCCTTCGGCACGCTACGACCCCGACGGTATGTCGGGCATCATCAATATCGTTACAAAACGCCGCCGCGAAGCCGGCTATAATGCAATGGTATCGGCTAACGCTGGTACAGGAGGAAAATATAGCTCTTCGGTAAATCTTGGTTATAACCTGAAAAAATTCAGTATTTATACCAATCTCGATTTTCGCAGAAACGGCATGAAAACCTATTACGACTCCTATCGCGAATTGTTTGACAAGGATACCGCTTATGTTTATAAGCAACTTTCCTCATCAAAACGTAAGGGTTTCTTCGGAAATTTTAAACTGGGCGCCGATTATTTTATAAATGATAAAAACACACTGTCGGTATACGGCGAATACAATGTCAGAAGATTCAATCCCTACGATACGACAGGTTATTTCAATTATGACTACAATGACCTGCTGAGCAATTATTACAACAGGCAGAATAATACAAAAGGGTCTCATGGTGGTTATGAACTTGGCCTTGACTACAAAAAAGAGTTCAGGAAAAAAAATCAGGAGCTGCTGGTAAGTTTTTTTTACTCCAATTCGCCATCACTCACAGTTAATGAACTTACTACCGACTATTACAATGTGGATTTGACGCCAGGTAATACCCCTTCGCTGGTGCAGAAAAATTTCAGCGACAATTTATTCAGAAGGTTTTACGGACAGCTTGATTATGTTCACCCCATGGATAAATGGGGCAGGATAGAAACAGGATATAAAATTCAATTCCGTTTCAATAATCAGAATTACAAATCCTATAAGCAATTTCCAATAGTTGATAGCTGGGATTATGACGAAATAGCCAGCAATGCTTATAACTATTCCGAGCAATTACATTCAGCATACCTGATTTATGCCAATAGCATCAAAAAATTCAAATTTCAGGCTGGCTTGCGTGCCGAACAAGTGCTTACGATAATGGATCAAAAAACCATGGATTCAACTTATAAAAGCAACTATTTTAATCTTTTTCCCACGGTTCATCTCAAATATGAGTTCAATGATAAACATGCTGTACAGATAAGTTACAGTCGCCGCGTAAACCGTCCGCGATCGGGCAACCTGAATCCTTTTATCAACAATTCCGATCCCATGAACCTGTCGGCCGGTAATCCATACCTCAAACCGGAGTTTACCAACTCCTTTGAATTAGGTCACCTGATAAGTTTTAAAGAGACTTCATTTAATACTACCCTGTTTTATCGCGAAACAGACAACATGGTAACACGCGTATTGAACATTCTTGACAGCGGTGTTACCATTTCAACTTATAAAAACCTGGACAAGGGAAGTTCTTTCGGATTGGAGTTGATATATACTCAGGGTATATTCAAATGGTGGAAGATAAACGCCAACTTCAGCCTGTTCGGTACAAAATATTTTGGCACTTCCGAAGTAGATGGATTTAATGATGTGCATCCCAGCTGGACGGCTAAAATTAATTCTTCCATGACTTTCTGGAAATCTTTCGATGTGCAGCTCGGCTTTAACTACAGGTCGGCTCACATTACAGCACAAAGCAGGGGAGACTTCCGCATGGGAGTAGGAACACCTGATTTGCAAGGCCGGCAACTTGCCAATTACACGTTCGATGTGGGCCTCAAAAAAGATTTCTTAAAAAAATCGCTGATACTCACACTAAGGGTAAGTGATATCTTTAAAACAAATAAATCGCAAACTATTACCGAAGCCTCTGACTATTATGCCAATATCAGGCGATGGAGCGATTCGCGTGTGCTTTATTTGGGCGTATCTTACCGAATCAATAAGGGCATAAAAGCCAGAAAAAAAATTCAGCATCAGGACGAAAACCTGGATGATCAGGAATATTAATCTTCAGAATAGCAAAAATTAAAAACAGTTTAATAAATTAAAACACACAATATCTTAAATAATGAAAAAATTAATCAGCCTGTTGTTTTTGCTGACTACTCTTGTTCATTTTTTGTATTCGCAGAACAATACTCCGTCTGAAGCCATTGAATATGCAAAGCAGGGTATGAAACTCGCCGACCAGGGGAATTATGCTGAGGCCATAGTGCAATACAAAAAAGGCCGCACACTGGCGCCTGATAATTCACTATTCTTCTATGAGATCGCCCTGTCGTATTTCTCCCAGAAAAACTATGTTTCCTGCATTGCAACGCTGGATTCGGTAATCGGAAGGCCGGATGTGAACGACCAGTTTTATCAGCTTTTGGGCGCCTCCTGGGATGAATCGGGGAATCGTGATACGGCCCTGCTAATTTTTAAAAAGGGTATGGAAAAGTTCCCTAAAGCCGCAAACCTGAGCATGGAATGCGGCGTTATTGAATTTGCAGGAAAAAATTTTCAGGCAGCCCGCGGTTATTGGATTAATGGTACAGCGATGAACCCTGCTTTTCCGGATAATTACTATCATCTGGCAAAATTCTATGCCGATTCAGCGGATCGGATCCCTTCAATTTTATACTGTGAAACATACCTGAACCTGACAAGAAACACAGCCCAGGTGGCTGAAATAAATAAGCTGCTCTGTACCTTATATGGTAAATGTATACAGGTGCTTAAAGACAGCACCATTGTATTGCGGTTTTCGGATAATGATCTTTTTTCACAGGATAATCAGGACAGTGTCCCGGATTTTTGCAGGGCTGTGAAAATCACTTACCAGACCGTTGGCAATTCAATAAAAGATACCAGGGTAAAGGAAGGAATTGACGCCGTAATAATGGTAAGAGAATCATTCTTAAAGATATGGTTTGGCCAAAAATACCATCTTAAGTATCCTTTTTCTTTGTTTGATTATGAGAAACAACTGACCGATGCGGGACTTTTTTCTGCTTATTCCCGGTGGCTATTGATGAAATGCGATGTGTTTGCTTTCAAACAATGGGTCAATGAAAACAAGGAACCTTATGCTGAATTTGTCGACTGGTACAAAAAAAATCCATTCAACAATACCAATATTCAGGCGGTACATATATGTAAATAGTTGGTTATACAGCTATATAACGGCAAAGGCTTGTTTTAAAAGTCAAATTCTGTGAGTACTTAGCCTTAGTGAAACTTAGGTGTATATGGTGATTTTTTGTGGTCCGATTATCTGTATTCACTGCAACGTATAGAAAAAAAATTAACCACGAAGTCGCACGAAGTACATTGACAAAAAGACACAAAGAGAAATTTAAAAAATTAAATATCAAAAAAATATGCTTTATGCAGACCTTTGAGCGCCTTAGTGACAACCTTTGTGTTCCTTAGTGGTAAAAAAAATAGAACCACGAAGTCGCACGAAGTAAATTCACAAAGGGACACAAAGAAAATTTAAAAAATTAAATATCAAAAAAATATGCTTTATACAGACCTTTGAGCGCTTTAGTGGTATAAAAAAGAAAACCACGAAGTCCGCCCCGGCAGACACGAAGTACATTCACGAAGGGACACAAGGGAAATTTAAAAAAATAAATATCAAAAAAATACTTTATGTAAACCTTGGAGCGCCTTTGTGCCATCCTTAGTGCGCCTTAGTGGTAAAAAAAAGAACCACGAAGTCAAACGAAGTACGTTCACGAAGGGACACAAGGGAAATTTAAAAAAATAAATATCAAAAAAATACTTTATGTAAACCTTGGAGCGCCTTTGTGCCATCCTTAGTGCGCCTTAGTGGTAAAAAAAAGAACCACGAAGTCAAACGGAGTACATTCACAAAGGGACACAAGGGAAATTTAAAAAAATAAATATCAAAAAAATATGCTTTATACAGACCTTTGAGCGCTTTAGTGGTATATAAAAAAGAAAACCACGAAGTCTGCCCCGGCAGATGAAATTTTGAACTATCAAATAACCTCCGTGTATCTCCGTGCCCTCCGTGTCACTTCGACGAGCTCAGTGCATCGCTCCGTGGTTAAATAAATCGATAACTTTGACTTGGAATTTTGAGCTTGATACTTGAAATTCGGGTATTTCCTGTATTAGAACTTAGCCACCAACTTAATATTAAACAACCTTTTGGTCAGTTCGTTGGGTACCGCATACTGCCTGTTATTCACATCTTTTACCCATAAATAGGAAATGGTGTTCATGCGGCCGAGAAGGTTGAAAACTTCACCAGATATCCAAAGGGATTTCAGAAACCGGAACGGATTTTTCCTGCTTAGTATGGTACTTTCGTCAATCAATGATTTTGAAAAACCGATATCTACCCGGAAATAGGCCGGCATGCGCAGTGTGTCCATATATCTTTTATGTTCGGGAGGGCCAAACGGAAGCGGGCTGGCGTACACCATGTTCAGATGCATTTTAAAGGTTGGCCAGCGGGGAAAATGGTCCTGGAAAAACAGGTTTATATTCAGCAGTTGATCCGTTGGCCGCGGAATATAGCCGGGCTGATGTACAATGCTGTCCACGGCTACATTATCAACAGTATAACCCTGTATGATTTTTTCGCCACTGGCATTATAATAATCTGTATAAGTTTCTCCGATAATCTTTTCACGGGTGCGCATCAGCGAAATGCCCAGCCATGATTCGTCACCCCTGACAAATTCTCCGTTGATCTTTAAGTCAATTCCTGTTGCATAGCCCTTTCCGTTGTTATTGGCAAAGTAACGGAGCCTCACATTGTCAATTTCATAGGGGATGAGGTTGTCAAGAACTTTATAATATACTTCGCCGACAAATTTGAACGGACGGTTCCATAATTTGAAGTTCAGGTCGCTGCCCAGCAGGAAATGTATCGAACGCTGGGCTTTTACTTCCGGATGTATGGTTCCGTCGAAAGCACGGATTTCTTTGTAAAAAGGCGGCTGGTTGTACATACCTGTGGCGAAGCGGAACACCACATCTGTTTTCCAGTTTGGTTTGAATGATAAGTTGACCCTGGGGCTGATGCATACCTGGCCGTTATAGTTCCAGTACACTGCCCTTACTCCATAAGTAAGCAGTAATTCAGCGCTGTCGATGTTAAAGGTCCATGTATCCTGAATAAAACCTGAAATACGGTTGCTTTGCATATTCACCCTGCTGTTGACCACTTCCTGCAAAAGCAGCGGACTTGCCGGCTGTAAAGCCGGATTGGTGTAACCAACTGAATCGGGCATGTGCGGAAGCGTAAACCCCGATGAATCTACCATCTCCCATTCTTTCAGCTTGTCGTCAATGAGTTCATGCTGATATTTCACTCCGAACTGCAGGTAATGATTTTTTTTGGTATATCCGCCTTTTACCTCGGAATTCAGTACGGTGGCGATCAGTTCGTCGCGGGCATGCTGCATATGTGTTCCCACACCGAGCACTTCTTTCATTTCGCCGAAATCCTCTTCGCCAAAATCTGCTTCCAGCCTGCCGATAAGGTATTGTCCCTGAATGTCATAACTTTGTGACTCCCTCGTCTGGTAAGCAGAATTGATCCATTTGAAGAATAAATCGGATTTTGGTTTATAGTTCAGTGAGAGCGCTCCGAGGTAGGTATTGATATAATCAACTTCTTTTCCGTCAAAATATATCTTCAGTTGGTACGATTCTTTTACGGTTCCGAACTGTGTTTCCCGCGATTCCGGGACTACCTGATATTTGTTGCGGGCGTAATTACCCAACAGGCTGATTTCTAGTTTTTTGCTTATCTGGTACGTGGTATACAACTGAACATCGGTAAAGGAAGGCCTGTATTGTCCTTTGGTTTCGAGTGCGTTCAGCACATACTGATTGGATTTTTGCCTGACGCCGAAAAGAAAAGTAAAACGTTCATTTTTTGAAGCGGCTTCCACATGTCCTGAAGCGCCCAGCAGGCTGAGCATGACTGACCCGCCGAATTTTCGGGGTTTTTTGTACTGAATATCAAGTACGGAAGACATTTTGTCGCCGTATTTGGCATCAAATCCGCCGGAGGAGAACAGAACCGATGAGGTGAGATCGGAATTTACAAAACTCAATCCTTCCTGTTGTCCCGACCGCAGAAGCAGTGGCCGGTATACCTCGACATCATTGACATAAACCAGGTTTTCATCGTAATTGCCTCCCCTGACGGAGTATGCCGAGCTGAGCTCGTTGCTGGAATAAACGCCCAGGCTTGTCTTTTTGATCAGTTCTTCGATGGCATTGCCTGACGTGGTCGGAATAAATGCTGCCTGCTTATGGTCTATTCGTGTTATAACCGCTCTTTCATCTTTTGCAATATATTCAAAGGTTGGTATATCCGTGGAGGTGGACACTATGATCTGGTTCATCAGCCTTGTTTCGTCAGGGGCAAGTCTGACGTTGTGGGTGACCTTCTGGTATCCGACAAAAGAAAACACAACAGTGATCTCCTGGTTGGCAGGGACGGTCAAATGATAATAACCATTTTTGTCGGTCGTCGCGCCGGTGGTTGTTCCCGGTATGGCCACGTTCACCAGTTCAACGGGCCTGGATTTTTCGTCGGTGACTTTTCCGGATATGGATGCCTTTTCCTGCCCTGTAACTCTGGTTACAAGGAATAACATAATAATATAAAAAAGGCATTTTTTCATCCAGTGTCAGTCTTCTCGTTTTTTTACTTTAAACTTCCCATCACGCCAGGCCTTGATGAATTGTGCCCAGGCAAAAGGATTCAGCAGGTTGTTGGGCTGCATTTGCCCGGCATAATATAGCTGGCTGACACGTTTGTCGATATAATTCCGGTAATTCATGGAGCTTCCCATGGCTACATCATCATAAAGCACCCGTTTTTCGATCTCGTTGATATTTTTTTTGGCACGTTCCAGATCGTCATCGGGGATGTTGAGGTCGGCAAAGGCTTGTTTGAACTGTTCGTAGGTCGGCCAGGGGTAAATGACCGTTTCATTCATGACCAGGGTGTCGGGCCGCATCACCTGTATGAGCGAATAATGCGGCACGGTAAGGGTGTCCGGGATAGTATAAAAAGCGGTTTTGTAGCCCAGTGCGCTGAAAATAATTTCATCTTTCGGATGGGCCACAAACGAAAAAAAGCCGTACAGGTCCGATATTGTTCCGTGCCAGGAATCTTTAATGAGGATGTTTACAAAGGGCACCGGCTTTAAGCTGTCTGCTGTGACCACGATACCTGAAAACTGTATAAGGGTGGTGTCGGAAATGACCTGTGAGGAACCATGAGTGGAGACCAGCAGTAAAAAGCTAATGACGGACAGTCGGATGATTTTCCGGAAACTTTTATACATAAGGATTTTTTGCTGCAACAAACAAAAAGATTTTTGACGATTAAAACGGTATAAAAATAAAATTATTTCATGTCTCAACATTAAAAAAAAATGCTGCTGCAAAAGTGCAGCAGCATTTTAATTTCATTCCGCAGTAATACTTATTTGTTCAGAAATCCTTTTTCGCGGGCTTCTTTTATGCAGGCAGAGATGCCTTTTTTATCGATGGTACGCAATGCCGCAACAGACACTTTAAGAGTTATCCACTTATTTTCTTCCGGGATGAAGAATTTTTTTGTCTGCAGGTTGGGAACAAACTTACGTTTGGTCTTTATGTTCGAGTGCGATACATTGTTACCAACGATCACTTTTTTTCCGGTTAATTCACATATTCTTGACATGGTACAAATTTTTTCTTAGTGAAAAGTTTACAAAATGGGGTGCAAAGGTCAGAAATATTTTTGAAAATACAAAATTATGGAAGAAAAATATTTTTTTGAACACCCGGGTGTAGAAAATAAGGTGTCCGCAATGGTTTAAAATATTGATTTTTTACCCGAGATTTTTTTGCCAAGAAGAACGCCTAAAAGTCCCCGTGTAACTTCACGGAAGATCGTTTTAGCCACCCCGCTGTTGGCGATTTTCTTTAAAGTTTTTCCTGTATCAGAAGTTGTCTGTTTGGGGACAGGTTTGCTTTTGGGCACTTTGACATCAGGATATTTAATGTCAGGATAGGTCGGTTTGGGTTGGGACTCAGCTTGCTGAACGGGTTGTTCTGCGGAGGCAATTTTTGCCTTCAATAGTTCGTAGGCGCTTTCACGGTCTATCTCTTCATTATAAAATTTTGCTATCCCGGACGCTGCGATTTTTTCATCCTGTTCTTCCGGTGTAATAATATCCATTCTCGATTGCGGGGCGCACATCATGGTATGTACCAGCGGGGCCGGGATGCCTTTTTCGTTCAGCACGGTAACGAGGGCTTCGCCGGTGCCGAGCTCGGTGATGAGCTGGTCGGTGGCATAAAAATCCGTCAGTGGGAAATTCTCGGCTACCAGCGTGATGTCTTTACGGTCTTTGGCCGTGAAGGCACGCAGCGCATGTTGTATTTTGGTGGCAAGCTGGCTGAGTATGATGGCGGGAATATCGGTAGGCGCCTGGGTACAGAAAAAAATACCTACGCCTTTGCTGCGGATCAGTTTTATGATGGTTTCGATCTGGTCCATCAGCGCACCGGAGGCCTCCTTGAAAATAAGATGTGCTTCATCAATGAAAATGACAAGTTTGGGCTCGCCTTTATCACCAATTTCAGGAAATTTGTTGTAAATTTCTGCCAGCAGGCAAAGCATAAAAGTGGAGAAAAGCTTCGGCCTGTCCTGGATGTCGGTGAGTCTCAGTATGTTGATGTATGCCTTGCCGTCGCTGGTTTTCTGAAGCAGGTCTTCTACTTCAAAGGATTTCTCGCCAAAAAACAGGTCGCCGCCCTGTTGTTCGAGTTCGAGCAGTTTGCGCATAACAACACCCGCAGAGGTCGGAGATATTAACCCGTAATTTTCCGCAACTTCTTTCTTGCCATCACCTGTCGAAACATAATTCAGTGCGGCGCGAAAGTCTTTTATATCAAGCAGTGGCAGCCGGTGGTCGTCGCAATATTTGAAGACTATGGCTACCGTTCCCTGCTGGTTTTCATTGAGTTCCAGGATTTTGGAAAACAACACCGGCCCGAATTCTGAAACGGTCGCTCTCAGGCGCAGCCCTTTTTCGTGCGAGATGGTCATCAGTTCGGTGGGATATTCACACGGTGCCCAGGGCAGGCCAATCAAATCCATCCTTTCTTTGATCTTTGGGTTTTCAGCGCCTGCTTTCGAGATGCCGCTGACATCGCCCTTGATGTCCATCAGAAGCACATTGACGCCTTGTTCCGACAGGGATTCGGAAATACGTTGTATAGATTTTGTTTTACCCGTACCGGTAGCGCCGGCAATAAGCCCGTGCCGGTTGATGGTGGCCAGCGGCAGCCTTATCAGCAAACCGGGTACAGCTTTTTTATCATACATTCCTCCGCCAAGAATAATGCTTTTACCCGAAAAAGAATATCCGGACTGAACCTGTTGTGTGAATTTTTCATGTGACATAATCAAAGATATTTTATTAAAATTTCTATTCTGTCAAAGATAAAACAAATTTCAACCTTCTCGGAGGTGGAAATCATTTTTAGAACAATAAAACAAATGCGATAAGGTCACTCCGGAGGAGTGAAATATTGGTAAAATAGTTTTAACCGGTTCGGCGAAGGTTCTACCTTCGTCGAAACAATACTATCAGGCTCTGCCTGTGACAAAGTGCGAAGTTACAAACTTCGCACAACTGAGGTGCGAAGTTACAAACTTCGAACAACTGAACAATCAATAAAACAGATGCGATAAGGTCACTCCGGAGGAGTGAAATATTGGTAAAATGGTTTTAATAAAAACGAACAGCGACTCCAGCGGAGTCGAACATTTTTACATTTCGCACCCTTAATGAGCTAAAGATTGGCAGCTAATCAACTCATCACTCCGGAGGAGTGAAATATTGGTAAAAAAGTATTAATAAAAACGAACAGCGACTCCAGCGGAGTCGAACGAGGACAAGGTGTAAGAAAGAATTTAAATACGTTGGCGCAGTCGAAGCCACCGGTTCGGCGAAGGTTCTACCTTCGTCGAAACAATACTAACAGGATCTGCCTGTAACAAAGTACTATTTTTTTAAAAAAAACTAAAAAAGAGAAAGCCAACAGCTTAGCATTTTTATGAAAAACAATTAATAATGCAGGCTGTAGCCTGTGATAATAATGACGACTTAGGCTGGAGCCTAAGTCGAACAAGGGGTGCGAAGTTACAAACTTCGCACAACTGAACAATCAATAAAACAGATGCGATAAGGTCACTACGGAGGAGTATAATATTGGTAAAATAGTTTTAATAAAAACAAATAGCGATTCCAGCGGAGTCGAACATCTAAACATTTGTACACTTTTGTCTCTTCCTAAAGCTGCTTCCTCAGCATATTCAGGGCAGCCAGGCTTGCCCGTCTGATATTACGTTCCCGGTCGTTGCCCAGCAATAGTTTTTGAGTAATTATGATCTCGGGAGTTGCTAAGGCTATCCATACGGTTCCTACCGGTTTTTCCGTTGTGCCTCCATCAGGGCCTGCTATACCGCTGGCCGCCAGCGCATAATCGGTTTCCATCAGTTCCCGGACGCCGGAGGCCATGGCACAAACCACCTCTTCGCTCACAGCGCCGTGTTTTTCGATGAGTTTTTTATTTACTCCCAGAACATTGATTTTAACAGCATTGTCGTATGCAATCACCGAGCCTTTGAAATATTTTGAGCTTCCGGGTACAGAAGTGATCAGGTGTGCTATGAGTCCGCCCGTGCAGCTTTCGGCGGTGGACACGGTCACCTGTTCATCTAACAGCATTATTCCTGTAACAGACTGAAGGGTGTCGTTTTCAAAGCCAAAGATCAGGTCTGGAATGAGTTTTATTAATTTTTTTATTTCAGATGTTATGGCATTAATACTGTTTTTGTCCTCAGCCTCATAGCAGGATAAACGTAATTTAACAATTCCCGGTTCGGGCAGATAGGCTAATTTAATAGTTTCGGGCAGCTTGTTTTCCCAGTCACTGATCAGCTCAGCCAGCGCTGACTCTCCAATTCCGGTAGTCAGTATGGTTTTATGAACGATAGGCTTTGAGATGTTAAGTTTGATCAGTCGCGGGATGATTTCACCGGCGATCATGGCCTTCATCTCGAAGGGGACGCCGGGTAAGGAGATATAATGAACACTGTTTTTCTGAAACCACATGCCGGGCGCTGTGCCTAAGGCATTTTTTATGACCGTGCAGTTATCCGGTACCATTGCCTGATTCCGGTTGACCTCACTGACCTTAACGCCTCTGCTGTAAAACAGTTTTCTGATATTTTCCAGCGAAGGTTTGTGCATAACCAGCTTCGAACCGAAATAGGAGCAAAGTGTTTTTTTTGTGATATCATCCCGGGTAGGCCCCAGCCCGCCGGTGATTATGACAATTCCTGATTGTCCGGCTGCTTGCTGAAGTGCATTATGGATCTCATTACTGTCATCGGCTATGGTAATTATGCTCCTGACAGGAATACCTGCCAGGTTAAGTTCACCGGCAATAAAAGAAGCATTGGTATTGACGGTTTGCCCAATGAGCAATTCGTCCCCAATACTGATGATCGAGGCTATCATTTGAAGGATAAGGTCTCTCCCAAATCTTTAGGCACAATGGACATAACCGGAAAATCAGATTGACGGATCACTTCGGTGGCATGGGAGTTAACAAAAAACGGCGTAAGTCCGGTTTCCTGTTGCGTCATGATCAGGATCAGGTCAATGTCGCCCTGCTGCTTCGCATACACAAGCATGGTGGGAACCATATCCGATTCTTTAGCTGCCTCAATCATTTCGGCCGTGCATTTAATGTTACGTTCCTCAATAAATTTCTTTACCTGTAACATTTTTGCCGTGAGTGACGATTTGATTTCTTTATGATTGACAGACCAAAGTACCGTAACCACTTTGATCGTAGCTCCGAACATCTTAGCCAGTTCAATGCCCCAGCTGACTTTCTGACGGCTTTCCTGCGTCAGGTCGATGGGGAGGAGGATACTCCGGCAACCATTGTAATGGGATTCGGCGCTGATGGTTATTACAGGACATTTGGCATTACGGATTACCCTTGAGGTGTTTGCGCCTACATTGGGTGCATACAAATTGAAATTGCTTTCTTTCCCCATGATAACAAATTCAGACTGTATCAGTTCGGCAACTTCCACGATTTTGGCATGTACTTTTCCGCGTGCAACCAAATAGTTGATCTTTAGACCAGTTTCTTTGGATTTTGCTGATGAAAAGGCCTCCAGTTCATTTTCCATTTTTTTTATCAGTTCATCGCTCTGATCAGCAGAGAAGAACTTGTTGAACATTCCTCCTTCTTCATATACATAAAGTAAGGTAATTTCAAGTTTTAACATTCGTGCAAGGTTGTACGATTGCCCCAGGGCGATGTGGGCCTGCTCGTTGAAATCAAACGGAACCAGGATGTTTTTATGAGTTTCCATAATAATAATTATATTTGTGACGATTTTTAAATTAGTGCGTTATTAATTAAACAAAACAAAATATTTATATATACATGTTTGTTGTGTGCATTATTTGTTTAAAAATTATTAAATCGAGTGCAAAGATACAATAAATTTTTTATCTATGAAAAGAGTATATGAAGAATCGGAATTGATTTTGTCAGCGGGAAATAAAATTTACCATTTAAATTTGCATCCCGATGATATTGCTGATACCATAATCGTGGTAGGAGATCCGGGACGTGTGCCGGCTGTTTCAAAACATTTTGACCGGATTGATCTGAAAGTTCAGAACAGGGAAATTGTTACGCATACAGGTTATTTAAATAATACGCGCATCAGTGTCCTTTCCACAGGTATGGGCCCTGATAATATTGACATCGTACTGAACGAACTTGATGCTCTGGCTAATATTGATCTGGAAAAACGTTCGGCCAAACCCACCCAACGGAAACTTAATATCATCCGCCTGGGTACTTCAGGTGCAATGCAGGAAGATATTCCGGTGGATACTTTTGTGGCTTCGTCGTATGGCCTCGGCATCGATGGTGTGATGAATTTTTATAAAAAAACATCCGAAATTGCAGAAAATGAAATGGTTGAAGAATTTATCCGCCAGACGCAATGGCCGGGCTTTCTGGCGAGACCTTATATTGTGAAAGCCTCCGATGTACTCCTGGAGAAAGTTGCTTTCGACATGATGCAGGGTATCACCGCCACTGCTCCGGGGTTTTTCGGACCACAGGGACGGGAGTTGCGGGGTGAACTTGCTTTTCCGGAGCTGAATGACCGCCTTAGCCGTTTCTCTTATCACTCGGACAGGATTACCAATTTCGAGATGGAAACCTCCGCTTTATATGGGCTGGGAAAAATATTCGGGCACGAAACGCTTACCATTTGTGTGATTATCGCAAACCGTATCGCCAAACAATTCAGCAAAGACTATAAACCTTTAATGGAGAAGCTCATCATTACCGTGCTGGAGCGCTTAACATCCCGTTAATATTTTATTCAGAATTATTAGAAACTGTTTTGATTTTATGTTACATAAGATTTATGATGGATTTTTTAGCGAAACGAGGCAGATTTTGCAGACATAGTTTATCCTATGTCGAAAAATCTAACGAAGTTGCAGCAAAAAAGACGCATAAAGATATGAAAAGATAAAATCAAAACAATTTCTTATTCAGACATCACCCTTCTTTCATTTTTAAACAGTATTTTTGACGGCAAAAAGTCATGCGGAAAATATACTGTTTCGGAGAAGCTGTTTATGATATTATTTTTAAAAATGAGAAACCTGTGGAAGCCAAACCGGGAGGGGCTATGCTTAATGTTGCCGTTACGCTCGGACGCCTCGGGCTGCCGGTGTATTTTGTAGGGGATTTTGCCAACGACAGGGTCGGAAACATTATAAAAAAATTTCTGCAGGATAATAATGTAGATACTACTTATATTACCATGTACACCAATGCCAAATCGCGCATTGCACTGGCATTTCTGGATGAAAAAAACAATGCCGATTATTCTTTTTATAAAATCAGGATCGAAGACAAACCATTCATCAACTTCCCAATTCTGCAGCAGGATGATATATTGCTGTATGGCTCCTATTATGCAATAAAACCGGAGATACGGGCTATGGTTTCAGAATTTGTCAGCGCCTGCAGGAATAATAATGCTGTGATTGTGTATGATCCAAATTTCAGACAGGCCCACCTGAAATTACTCGGTCAACTGAAACCCTATATTGAGGAAAATATTTCAAATGCCGATATAACCAAAGGCTCAGATGAAGATTTTAAAAATATTTTTCAGACAGAAGATGCCGAGACAACTTATTCGGTATTAAATAACAAGGGCTGTAAATCAATGATATATACCCGTAACCGTTACGGTGTGGATTTACATACAACGAACTTTCAAAACCACCTTCCGGCGATTGGTGTAAAACCCTTAAGCACAGTAGGTGCAGGCGACACATTCACTGCAGGTATGGCATATTGGCTGTATACAAACCACATTGATAAAATGAAACTGCAGCAGCTTTCGCTGGAGGAATATGAAAAAATGATCACTACGGCCATTGAATTTGCCACGGATGTCTGCAAAAGTTACGATAATTATGTATCTATGGAGTTTGTTTCCAGACTTAAAAATTCATCCGGTTTCCCCTGTGAAAACAAGGATATTCTCTAGTTTTTTTCTTATATTTGCATTAAATCCCTGGCAACGTGGTACAACCATTTTATGAGTTATCACGTCTGGAATAAAAACACCTGTTTAACCAAGTCTTTTTATAAAGAATGCGTTTATTAATTAAATTGAGCATATGAATCCCGGGAAAGAGCTGAAGGAGTTGATAAAATTATGCAGGGACGGGAATTCGTTCGCTCAGGAAAAAATGTATAAAATGTTTTACGGGCAGATGATGAATATTTGTCTTCGGTACGCAAAAAACAGCGATGATGCAGTAGAGATACTGAATACCGGATTCCTGAAAGTTTTTCAGAACATGGAAAAGTACAAAGGAGAAGGCGAATATCTGAATGCCTGGATAAGGAAAGTCATGGTTAATACAGCGCTCGACAAGATCAGGTTTGAAAAAAACCGTTATTATAATACCGTTCCTCTCAATATCAATAATGACTCGGTGCATATTGAGAATGATGCTGTAAGTAAACTCGGTGAAGAAGACCTGATCAGGATGATAGAAGACTTGCCTCCTGCAAGCCGCTCTGTTTTTAATATGTATGTTTTTGAAAATTACAATCATAAAGAAATCGGCGAAATACTGAACATTACCGAAAGCACTTCTCAGTGGCATTTACTCAATGCCCGCCGGATTCTAATGAGCCGAATCCAAAAACTTAAAAAAAAGGAGTCAGTAGTAAATGGATAAAAAAAATCAGATAGACGATTTATTCCGGGAAAGACTAGGCAGTTACGAACCAGAATTTGTTCCTGAGCACTGGCAGATGATGAAATCTGCTATTGTAAATCCACGAAATGCAGGTTTTAAAAACTCCGGAACCAATATCACTAATATTATCATAATCATTTCTGCCATATTCCTTGTTTCTACAGGAATTATTACTTATGTACTCTCTGAAAGAGATCGTCAGACCAATTCAGACGCAGCGCAGCTTGCTTTATATACGCCACCTGCCAATCCTATACTGAAAACTGAATATAATTCAAAAACAGTATCCCCTGCTAATAACAGTGAAAGCAATAATGTTGAGAAATCATCACCGAATGTTTATAAAAGCAGGGTGCAGGATAGGGGTATTTCTTCCGGCAGTCGGGATAATACATCTTTATTAGAGAATAATACAGTAAAGACGTCGAAAAAGAATCCTGTCATTGAAAAGAAAACTGTTCAATTTACTGCGGTTCATGAACCCGCTTCTTCACCTTCCTTTGATAAGACTTTCAACTTTGATCCAAGAGATATTATAAAAGAAGAAGAAATTGTAGAAGTTGAACTGGCAAAATCTGAAATTGTTGATCAAAGTTATGTCAACGGCGTTAAAATTGATCAGAACCTGATTCATCCGAATGAAGACCGGGTAATAAACAATATATCTCAAGCTGTCAATAACGACAATTTAGTAACAGACACCCTGGGTTATTCAAGTGTGATAGATGATTATAATGCAGAAAATGCGTCAGCCGGTAAAAAGCAAAACCGTAAGAATTCGAATGCTGCCAAGAATAAAAATATGGAAGCTGTGCCGGATTATAAAGTTGGCGTGGTGAACAATTTTGCGGTGAATCCTGCCTATACGGGGTTTAATCAACGTCATACCATCAATGTTTCTACAATGGTTTATAAGCCGCTTTATAAGCCGGGTAACGATTTTAATGTGCCTTTTGAATACCGTATCGCCTATGATTTTAATTTCGGAAAGAGGAAAAACTGTGGTATAGGTGCCAATTACAGAAGGTTTATCGGAGGTGCGGAAGGATTAATAGCCGTTGATGTGACTTTTTCATACCGGTTCAACCTGGCGAGATACCATAATTTACGTATTGGGGCTTCACTTTCATACTATTCAAGTGACATCAACAAAGACAACCTGAGTTTTCCCGATATGATTGATGAGAACCATGGCTTTGTGTTTGGCACATCGGAAGTTTTTTCAGGCAGGACCACAAAAAACAATCTTGACCTTGGAGTGGGCGTTTGGTATAGCTGGAAATCATTGTATGTGGGCGTTTCAGCCATTCATCTTACCTCGCCGGATATCGGCGTAATCAGTTCAAACACTATTCCCCGTGAATATCTGCTGGCTGCCGGATACAATTACAAAATCAGCGATAATTTTGGTATGCTTCCTGCCCTGGAATTGAAGTACAATGAAAGAATCTTCAACTTTACTCCGGGCATGTTGTTTACTTACAGGAAATGGTTGTTGTTTGGCACTGAATTTAAGAATCTTACCAATGCAGGGCTGGTCTTAGGGTTTAATATGAAAGATAATGTTATCATAAATATTCATTCCGGAGTGCCTATGAAAAGGGTAATAATGAATAATTTTGGGATTATTGATTATGCCGGCATTAATGTCCGTCTTCAGTTTTAGGTACTGAATTGTCTCAGGTCTGAAATTATGAAAAAATTTTTCAGCATATTTATTTACTTATCGTTGTCAGCAATGTTGTTTTTTTCCTGTAAAAAACAGGATGCGCCATCACCTGAAACTCGCTACGATACACTGAAAGTGAATTCCTCTTATACCGTTCACACCCTGAATGAAAGCACCATCCTTACCCTTGATGCTACCATGACGGATGCCATTACTTATTTCTGGACGCCTGGCGGATATACAACCCCATTGATCAGTATCACTGAAGAAGGTAATTATATTGTGAAAATTGCCACACATTCACAGGAATTCATATTTGAAGTGCTGATTCTTTTCGAAGGCAGCGATTGCTATATTCCAAATTCGTTTACTCCAAACCAGGATGGCGATAATGATACCTGGCATCCTTTTTTCTCAGTGATCAGCCAGGAAAATTATTCCCTGAATATCTATGATAAGGATAACCATAGTATGTTCTTTTCCAACAGCACAAATGCAGCATGGGATGGATATTACAATGGGGTGCTGATGCCGGCTGCCTATTATTATTATGTGGTTACCTACCAGACACTGAGCGGTGAATCCAAAACACGTAACGGAATGATACAGTTGGTGTTATAAATCACCTGATGCAGATTCAGCCATCTGAAATTTTTTTTTTGAATAGAAACAAAACAGGATATCCCTTTATTTATAACTTGAGTTCGGGTTAAGAACATAGTATCTTAATCCGTTAGGATTTAAATATCAATTGAAAACAAATAACAGAAACATTTATTCTCCGTCAGGAGATTAACATTGAATATGGTTTATGTCCTACGGACAAAATATGCTGCACATTTTTGATTTTCTATTGATATGAATTGCTTACGGCAAATACTATCAATTTAATAATCTGTGTTTTGACAAAACAAAAATGATTTATTTATCCCGAACTCAGGTTTATAACTTGACAAGTTTTCTTTGGGTTCTTTTTTTTCCGTTGGTTATATCCATCAGATAAACGCCGGGGCTGAGTTTTCCGACATCAAGTGTTTGGTTCTGTGTGGGTTTTGAAAACACGAGGGAACCAAAGGTGTTATATATATTTATTTGTAATGACTGTTCTCCGGTATCGCCTATGATATGAAGGATATCTGCTGCGGGGTTGGGATATATAATATAATTATCAATAGTCTTGTTTTCTGCAATACCGGCATAAGCCATCCTTACCGCGTTCCATGCATGAATTTTTCCCCATCCCCACCGCAGGCTTCCCGTATCAGGGATGATTCCGGTGCGGATGTCTTCGCGGGCTGTTGTGATAATGATGTCTTTTACCTGCTGGGGTGTAAGAGCCGGATTGGCCTGCAACATCAGTGCCACGATACCGGTGACCATGGGCGACGACATGGATGTCCCCGAGAAGGGTACAAACTGGTATGAGCGTCCTCCGAAGGAAACGGTAGCAGCAGGCGAAGAAAGCGCCTGGTTGGTAAAGGACGAAACAGAGGAAATGGCATTGACCCCGGGAGCAGAAATATCGGGTTTGAGCCTTCCGTCGTAAGTAGGCCCATAACTTGAGAAAGCGGCAATGCTGCCTCCCACGATGTTGCCGTTGGGAAGTTCCAATTCTGACATATGTGCTGCTACCGTGATCACACTTTGCGTACATGCGGGCTCACTGATGCCTGAATAGTAATCACCGTTTTTCCAACCTGTTAACAGCGCATTGAATGGTGATCCCCAGTTGCCGACATCGTTGGTAAGCTCGATGATATTCCAGCAATGGATGGTACCGGCAGGAGCGTTGGCAAAAAGGGCAATTTTATAGAGGGAGGTACGCAGGTTTTGCACACGAAGACGCATGTGCGGACGGTTGTTAAGCGGATTCGCCGAATCGGAGGCAAGGTTATAAAAAACAGTGTCGGAGCCGATAATGATCTGTCCGGTAGTATAAGAGGCTGTATCATCAGAAGAATATACCGGTGTAGCAGCAATGATCTCATTCAGACTGTTCAGGACTTTAATTGAAATATCAAATCTGTTACCCGCTTCGCCCCAAATTGTGACGGATTGTCCCCACATTTTCGGGTAATAACTGTAGTTGTCGAATACGATCTGGGTTTTCATGGTATCGGAGGGGCTGCTGAAGGTGTGTTTTACATGCATATTCACATCCCCGTTGTTGCCGGCGCTTGAAACAAAAACTACCCCGTTGGAGGAATACTGGTTGATGGCCTGGCTAAGCAGCGATGTGCCGTCAAGAGTTCCAGTCCAGTACAATCCCCAGCTCTGGTTAATTACCAGACGCTTGCCTTCACTCTGCGCATAATCGTACATCCAGTTATAGGCATCCAGTACGGCAGCCATATCCACAAGGATAGTGGCCATCAGATAATTTGCTTCAAAGGCAATACCACGGTAAGGGGTTCCGGCGCCGCTTCCTCCGCAAATGCCGGCCACATGAGAGCCGTGGGTGGCCCATTCATAAATATTAAATGTATCGCACTGCGTCAGTAATAGGTTTGTTTCACCCTCAATTTCCGTTCCGTAGGTAAAACCTGCCGGCGGAGGTCCTGCGTTGCGATACTGATCCCAGGCTTTTAATATGCGTGTATGGGACAAGGTGGTGTCGTAAAACATGGGGTTGGTATAATCAAAGCCCCAGTCGGTAATACCTATCAAAACATCTTTTCCTGTAAAAGGCTGAGGCAGCATGATTCCCTTCCATACACTGTCGGTACGGGTATCTTTAATGGCGCGGTTGAGGTTCGGGGCGGCTTTTCCGGCTATCTCAATGTATGAAATGCCCGGAATATATAATTTTTCATTAAAGTCTTCAAGCGGGATACGCAGGGTAACAACATTTCCAATTTGAGATCCTGTGATAATGCCCTGGGATTCAAGTGTTTTTCTGCCAAAATTTCCCATTGTCTTTGCCAGGCATGATACATAATATTTATCCCCGAATTTATATACCGGATATTTTTCCATGATCGTTGCTGTGGCTGACCGATTGATATTGCCGCAAAACTTCATGTCTGCCAAAAACAGCCTCGAATCGGCTGAAAAATACGATTGAGCTGTTGCGCTTAATATCCATATCAGATAAACCGTAATGAAACAGATTTTTTTCATACTGGATTTATTAAAAATTGTGAAAAGATATGAGGTCTGTAAAACTAAAAGGTACGAGATCTATAATAATATGGTATAACTATTTTGTTTCACGTCCTAAGATCACATAAATGGGGAAGTGATCGCTGTAGCCCATCAGGTATTGCCCGCCGGCGGCTGTTCTCCAGGGATACCCCGAAAACGTCCCGGTTTTTTGTTTCAGGAATTGTTCATTGAATATCTTTGCTTTCAGCAATTTGTATGAATTACGATCCGTACCAAGAAATGCGGATGTAAGGATCATCTGATCATAAAGGTCCCAGGAATCACGATACGCATACGAACCTATTCCATCCTGGAAAAGACCAAACATGGGGTTGTATAAATCTCCCTGAGTTATTTTATTAATTTCACCTTTTGCGTTTAAGTGTTTGGCAATGCTGGCATTGTTGGGATTATCGTTAAGGTCGCCCATAATTATCAGTTTGACATTTGGGTTCATCTTAAATAATGAATCGCTGATTTGTTTGGAGAGCAGAGCGGCATCTTTACGTTTGGGAGCGCTGCGTTGTTCACCTCCGCGGCGTGAAGGCCAGTGGTTGACAAGAAAATACATTTCTTCCCCGTCGAGTTTGCCCCACACCAGCAGCTGATCCCTGGTACGCAGTGAGGTGTCTGAAGATTTCAGCGTAAAGGGCTTGCTGCCTTCAAGCGTAAAACGTTTTTTCTGATATAGTAAGGCAACATCAACACCACGGCGGTCTGGAGAATTATATTGAACAATTCCATAGTTTTGGTTTTTTAATGGTTCGCTGTTCGTTAAATCTTCTAATACATACCTGTTTTCAATCTCAGACAATCCTATGATCACAGGGCCACCTGGAACAACCTCCTGGCCTATTTTGGAGATAACTTCCGAAATGCGCTGTAACTTTAAACTGTATTTAGCTGTATTCCAGTTTTGGATTCCGGTGGGTAAAAATTCTGCGTCATCGGTTTTAGGATCATCAATAGTATCATATAAGTTTTCAACATTATAAAAAGCAACGACAGCAATGTTGAGTTTTTTATCCTGGGCATTTAAGGTAATGCTAATTAGAATGATAATAGATAGGTGAATAAGTTTTTTGAACATACAATAATGATTTTTCGAGATGAATTAATTATCAAAATTAGTTATTCTTGTCAAAAAAAGAGCGAAAATATTTTAATAATGGTTTTTTAAGTACCTTTGCCGGAAAATTATTTCGGAAGAATATTATTTAAAGAATAGGTTACCAAATCTTTATCTGTCAAAATACTCTCGTGTATATAATTGTAATAATTTAAAAAAATATATAACTAAGTGATCTTATTATGATGAAAAAGCTGCTTTTAACCTTGCTTGTATTTACGACAGTAATTTGTGTACAAGCTCAAAATGCGATAGTCCGCGGTTTACTTACTGATGTTGAAGGTAAACCCCTGGCAGGAGCTACAGTGAACATCGGCATGCAACGATTGGTTTCAGATGCGGAAGGGAAGTTCTCCGCTGATGGTATTACTTTCGGTAAGAACGATATTACCTTTGAATTGGAAGGATATGGAAGCCAGACCATGAGCATAGATGTGAATTCGCCCGAAATGAATCTGGGCATGATACAAATGAAAGTTAATGGTACGGACAAGTCCCAGGCCACAACGTCCGAAGTTATGACCAGCAACATTGAGTCGGAGGACGAGATCAAAGATCAGTATGTTGCAGGGCTTTTACATTCGTCCAACGATGCTTTTATTTCTGTTGCCGGGTATACCCTAAGCGCCGGATATTTCCGTCCGCGGGGCTATGATAATGAATATTCGGAGGTGATGATCGGAGGGCTTTCACTGAATGATCCTGAAACCGGCCGGCCAAGTTTTTCGGATTGGGGCGGGTTGAACGATGCTACACGATTCAAGGAGAGCGTTTACGGGCTCACACCCGCCAGATTTTCATTCGGAACCATTGCCGGGACGACGGATATGGATGTAAGGGCTTCACACCAGCGCAGGCAGGTAAAAGCTTCTTATGCATTCTCTAACCGTTCATACCAGCATCGTGCCATGATAACAGGCTCAACCGGGCTTATGAAAAACGGATGGGCTGTTACGGCTTCACTTTCCACGCGTCAGGGAAACCATGGTTATGTGGAAGGAACATTTTATGATGCTTACTCCTATTTTCTTTCTGTCGAAAAAAAGATTGGTAAAAGGCATTTTCTTTCTTTTACAGGTTTTGGCGCTCCGGCAAAGAGGGGTATGCAATCTGCTTCTGTTCAGGAAATCTATGATATGCTGGATGATAATTATTATAATCCGAACTGGGGATGGCAGAATGGCGAAGTACGTAACGCCAGGGTAAGAAATTCGCACGAACCGGTGCTTTTACTCACCGATTATTATGATATCAGCGATAAGCTGAAACTAACAACAACATTAGGTTATAGTTTCGGACGTACCGGAACCACGGCACTTAACTGGTACAATTCTGCCGATCCGCGCCCGGATTATTACCGTAATCTGCCCAGCTGGCAGGAAAACATGAGTTTTGAGGATCCCGCCGATCCGGCAACCATGGCTTATATTACGGCAGCATGGCAGAATAACGAAAGTGTGAGCCAGATTAATTGGGACGAACTTTATCAGATCAATTATCTGAGTTATCTCAGCGGCGACCAGGCAAAATACATCATTGAGGAACGCAGGCTTGACCATTCACAAGCCGCCTTGTCCTCACATCTGAATTATGATATTAACAAACATGTATTTTTTAGCGGAGGTTTAAGCGTCAACTTATACAAAAGCCGCAATTATAAAGTCATCAGTGATATGCTCGACGGCATGACGGATGTAAACACCGGTGACGCTTACGAAGGTTACTGGATTGATATTGACCAGTACGCTGAGCGTGACTTTCCGGAAAACACCACCATGCTGCAGAATGATCTGAACAACCCTAACCGAATCATAAGAAAAGGAGATAGCTTTGGTTATGATTACGATATTCACATCAACAAGGCAAACCTTTGGGGAGTAGGGGAATTTACCTTTAACCATTTCGATTTTTATGCAGGTCTGAACATTACCGGGAGCCAGTTCTGGCGTGTCGGAAATATGAAAAACGGCCGGTTTGTTGATGATTCTTATGGCAAATCAGCAAAACATAATTTCTTTGATTATGCCGTGAAGGCAGGGGTAACCTATAAACCAACCGGACGGCATTATATCCTTCTGAATGGCGCTTACATGACTATGGCACCCTCATTCAGTGATATCTATCTGTCACCCAGGATAAGAAATACCGTAGTCCCAGATATCAGGTCAAGGAAAATTTTCAGCGCTGATCTGAGTTATATCATCCGTTATCCCGGTGTCAAAGGACGCATCACAGCCTTCAACACAATGTTCTGGGAAGACACCAAAGTCAGCAGTTTCTACCATGACGACCTTCAGACCTTTGTGAATTTTCTTATGGTGGGAATAAATAAAATTCATCAGGGGATTGAGTTGGGTGTCGAAGTGAAAATCATACCCTCCTTATCGGCAGTGCTTGCAGGCTCTTATGGAAGTTACCGGTATACCAACCGCCCGACGGCCTACATGTCCGTTGAAAATGGCTCACAGCCTGATTCAATCCAGACAATATATTGTAAAAACTTTTATGTAAATGGCACTCCACAGGCTGCAGGTTCATTTGGGCTTAAATACCAGAATCAGCATTTCTGGTATGCGAATCTTAATGCCAACCTGTTTGCCAATAACTGGATTGATTTTAACCCCAGCCGTCGCACAGTGGAAGCTCTTGAAAATATGAGTCCCTACGATCCGCTGATCACAACTATTACAGAACAACAGAAAGCTAACGCAAAACCACAATTCACCTTAGATGCTTCTGTGAGTAAATCATTTAAAATCAATAAATTCTACCTGGGTTTCAATGCCAGTGTGAGCAATATTTTAAATAATCAGAATATGATCACTTCAGGTTATGAACAATCCCGGTTTGATTATGAAAACAAAGATATCAGCAAATTCCCGGCTAAGTATTATTACGGTTATGGCAGAACTTTCTTTTTCATGGTTTCTCTCCGGTATTAACAAAATAAATGTAAACAATAAAATTTAAACATATGAAAACTTTTAAGATGATAAGAAAAATTTTAGTTCTGGCTTTTGCAGCGGTCTTTGCTTTGATAACCGGCTGCAGCAAAGAATTTGATGTGCCCCCGGTACAAATTCCGGTTTTTACGCTGCCAACAGATGCTACGCTCATCAGCATTAAACAACTTAAAGCACGTCATACCGTAGTGGGCGCTCTCGACAGCATCAATGACAATGTTTACGTTGGAGGAAAAGTTATTGGTAATGATGAATCAGGCAATATTTATAAAGGTCTTTATATTCAGGATACCTCAGGCGGATTATATATCGGGCTTGACAAGACCAGTCTTTATAATCTTTATAAAGTCGGTCAGCGTATTTATGTAAAATGCAAAGGACTTTTCTTAGGCGATTATGGCGGAATGACCCAGCTGGGTGCGCCGTATGCCGGTTCAATCGGACGCATACCTGAAATTTCTGTTGAAGAACACCTGCTCCGCGACAGCCTGCCCGGTAATGCCCCGGCTCCTAAGGTGCTGACAATCTCTGACATTACACCGGATCATTATGGGATGCTTATTCAACTCGATGATGTATCCATACTGGAAGCAGGACAGCCTTTTGCATCTACCACCGCTACAACCAACAGGACCATTTCTGATGGCTTGAACACGATTTTGCTCCGTACCAGCAATTATGCCAGTTTTGCAGCCGACCTGATCCCTAACGGGCAGGGATCGATCCGCGGCATTTTAAGTGTTTACAGCGGCGACCTTCAATTATATATCAGAGACCTCAACGACCTTATCGGATTTGACTTTAATGCCCAAATGATAATTAATGAAAGTTTTGCCACAGCAGGATCTCTGGGTACTTTCACACAATTTAGTGTCACTGACCCCGGATATATCTGGACACAATATGTAACTCCCGGCGGAACAACCTGTGCAAAAATGACAAGCTATGGCTCGTCACTTGCCAACGAAGACTGGCTGATCTCACCTTCTATCAATCTTGATCAGTACACCGGAGAAAAGTTAAAGTTCAGTACGGCCATGAAATACGGAACGGTTGGTGATGGCACCTTCAAAGCATATGTTTCGTCGGATTATACCAGTGGCGATCCCAATACTGCAACCTGGACTGAGTTGACCATAGCCAATTTACCTTCAGGTGCAGACTGGAACTTTGTGTCTTCAGGCGATATTGACCTTTCTGCGTTTTCAGGCTCAAATGTCCATATTGGATTTAAATATACCAGTGGCGCCTCTATTCCTACATGGGAGATAACAAGCATAATTCTTACAGGGACTCATAATTAGAATTAAGAGAGTGAAAATAAATCACAAAGAGACTGTCTCAAAAGGGCAGTCTTTTTTGTTGATTAAGTGGTTTGTGTCTTTCAGGATACAACAATAATACATAGAGTGAAAATTTGTAAGGAAGACTTTACTAAGGATAAAATCTGTTTGATTGATTACTCATATAATGGCAAACAGGAACCAGTAATGGGTGATTTATAGGAGGTAATGTGGCTGCCGGATTTTTTTTGGAAGGTTGATCCCTGTCGAAAATTCTTTCTTCAAAGGAACGTGATATAGCAAAGCCTTGAACCTTAAAAAGTATTTTTGCCGGTCAGTACTGATTTTAAACAAGAACTTCCAGACAAAAAAGCGCACTGTATTAGGTTCAACATTTTATAATGTAGTACCGTTTGGCTTCTATTAATTTCAATTCATTTCTTTCGGGCTGTGGCGATACCCAAAAAGCAAAAAAAAACTGCTCCGTTTCCAAAGCAGTTTTAATGAAATTATAAGAATGTTATTGCTTAATGAATTTTCGTGTTCCGGAAATGGAGTTGTCTTTAATGAACGTAACGTAATAAATTCCGCCTGGCAGTTTGGATACATTTAAACTCAATGAATTTCCGGCTATTTCAAAGGTGAGGATATTTTCTCCAAGTGAGTTGAAGATTTTTACTTGGTCAATTCCTTCTATATTCCCGATAAATAATTTTTCTGATGCCGGATTAGGATAAATATTCATTAATTGTGCAGAGGATTCATTAATGCCAACACCGGGATTTACCTGAATATCGGTGATGTCTCTGGGAAAAATTCTAAAATCGTAGTAGTAAAATACGAGGCCGGTAACATCATAATGTGTACCGACTACTGCAGCGGGGAATCCAAAAATAAAATTGCCAATTTCTACGGTATCGGATGATTGTTGTACCTTCCACCAGCCATTAGCATGAACAAAAGTACATTCTGCATCGTTTATATTTACAAGCATGCCCTCGTACATTTCATTTTTCACTGTAGTTGCTGTGACCGGGACAGATGCCGGTAAAAGGTTTCCCGTCGTGATGGTGTAATATTCAGTAATGTTTTTTAATTCCGTGTAGTGGTAATATTCAAATACTGTACCCGTTACTTTGATGCTGTCTCCCAATGCCGGAGCATGTGTGCTGTCATAAATGTAAAGTCCGTTCCATGGGGCGATGCCATTCTGAATAAAATAACCTTTAGAAAAGGACTCTGTTACAATACCGGAAGTGGTTACATTTTGATTCGCATAAGGAGAATCTCCTGATGGCAGCGTTGAATATTGTATATTATAAATACTGATCGTAGGAGCAATGGTATCAATACTAACATCATCGATCTGGATGTGGCCTTTATCAGCGTTGGTACTTCTTATGGAAAAAATAAATTGTGCCGAGTCTGAAGTCGTGTCGACGGTGATAGTTTGTACACAATGTTTCCATCCCAAAGTGTCTAAAAGGATATAAGGATTGTAGGTGTAATATGCGGCGCCTCCTGATCCTGTACCTTTGTAACAACCTGTCCGGATTTCTCCGTGGCCGCGAACCCAAAAGTGGATTTTATAAGTTTTTCCTGCAATTATGCGTGTTCCCTTAGTATCGAAACGTTTGTGATTGGTTGTGATGTTTCTCAACTGGCATGCATAGTTTCCGCCATGAACACTTGGTGTATACTGAAAAACGCTGTCGGGAGAAATACTTGATTTGGATCCGTACCAGTCGGTTGGCAGAATAGGAACCGTTGATGTCCATGTTTCGAACCCGCTCGTGAATGGCTGGGCAAACGAAGAAGCATTGAACAACATCCCCATCAGGGCTGCAAATAAAAACAAGTTAAATTTTTTCATAGATAGGTATTTTGGTTTATGTTGTGATTTAATGGTTTGTAAAATATGTTGTGTCAAAAATATAAAATTATTATGTTTTATTGGTAGTGAATTTTATTTGAAAAATTGCGGCAAATATAAAGGGTATCAATATAAATAAAAAAAGATTTTAATTGATGGGAAAATCACATATGAAATATAACATTTGGCGCATCATAAAAAAAACTGCTCCGTTTCCGAAGCAGCTTTTTTATTTGAAATAAACAGCTTGCTTATTCTTTAATAAATTTGGCTTTACCGGCTATAACATTTTGTTTTAATAAAGTTACCAAATAAATTCCGGACTGCAGGTCGGCCACGTTCAGGCCGGCATAGTTACCGTTGACACTATAAGTAGCCACTGTTTCACCAAGAAGGTTAACGATATTTATTTGTTCGATACCATCAATATCATTGATAAGCAAATTGGCTGAAACAGGATTAGGATAAATGCTGAAAGAAGTTTCATCATTTTCATTGATACCTGTAAGCATAACATCATTAATATCTCTGGGTTCGATACGGAATTCGGAATAGGAGAAATAAACGGGACCGGTGATATCGTAGTTGGTTCCGACCACAGGTGATGGGAAAGCATATAACAGGTTATGTATTTTGCATGTGTCAGCAAGATCACCGGTAGTTGAAACTGTCCACATTCCATAACCGGCATTGGCATCGGTACATTCGGCGTTGGAGATTTTTACCAAAACGCCTTCAAATTTTTCGTCTTTTACGGTAACAGAGGTCACATCAGCGGCGGCAGGTTCGGTAATGCCTGTTGCCAGCACTTCAAAAGCCGAAATATTTTTCAACAGGGTCTGGTTAAAATCTTCATAAACAAGGCCGGTAACACGCACTGAATCACCGCGGTTTACTGTTAGTGTGTTGACAGCATCCAACACCCAGATTCCATTCCATTCCCCTGTACCATCCTGAATAAAATAGCCGGTAAGACATTTTCCGGTGACAATACCCATGGTTGACACGGTCTGGTTGGCATAAGGTGAAACTGCAGGCACGGCAGTGGTATACTGAATGTCGTGGATACTGACATTGGCGGGAGGAAGAGTGGCTATCGTATCGATGGTCACATCATCAACCTGGATATAATCTTTATCCGCCCTGGTATTTCTGACTGATAAAATGAACTGAGCCACTGCGGAAGTGGTATCAACCAAAATGGTTTGTGAACAATGTTTCCAACCCAGAGTATCCAGAAGAATATAGTTGTTGTAAGTATAATAGGTTGATCCTGCTGAGCCGGCTCCTTTGTAGCATCCTGTACGGATTTCGCCGTGACCGCGGACCCAGAAGTCAATCTTATATGTTTTTCCGGCAATTATCGGAGTACCCTGTGTGGTAAAACGCTTATGGGTTGTGGTACTGCTTTTTAACTGGACAGCATAGGTTCCGCCATGGACACTCGAAGTGTATTGAAAAATGCTGTCGGAAGAAATACTTGTTTTTGAGCCAAACCAGTCCGTTGGTGTAATGGGTGCCGTCACTGTCCAATTTTCGAATCCGCTCGTAAAAGGCTGGGCAGAAACATTACTGTACATCAGTCCTATTAGGACCGCAATCATAATGATGTAAATTTTTTTCATGTTTTTTTAATTTAATATTAATAATTATTCAGAAATTTAATAATAACCGGATTTTGAATGAATTTTTTATCGTTTTCTGATTTTGATTTGCAGCAAAAATACAAAATATAATGTTAACCTTAAAACAAAATATAATATTAACCTTAAACATAATATCATAACAAAGTAAAAAACTACCCATCTTTTCCATAACCTTGTAGCCTGATTTATTCACCAATAGACGTTTTCTCGGTATGCCCTAATGGAATTTTTTAAACAAAGATTCACAGAGAATTTCACAGAAGGATGCAGTGAAAATTTGTCTTATTTTTGAATTCTGCAGATTAGAGATCTGTTGGTAATTTTAAATTTTTTTTATTACTATATATTTTTTTTGGAAAATAATATGTAGGTTTGTTACGTTTTTAAAAATAAAATTTTGTGACAGACAGCATAATAATAATTCCTACTTACAACGAACGCGAAAATATTGAGAAAATCATCCGCAAGGTGTTTTCGCTTCCGAAAGATTTTAATGTCCTAATCGTGGAGGATAATTCCCCTGATGGTACTGCCGCCATTGTAAAAAATCTTATGACAGAATTTCCGGAACGTTTATTCATAGAGGAACGCCAGGGAAAACTTGGTTTGGGAACAGCATATATTCATGGATTCAAATGGGCGCTTGCACATAATTATGAATATATTTTTGAGATGGATGCCGATTTTTCGCACAACCCTGATGATCTTATCCGTTTATACGATGCCTGTGCAAAAGATGGCGCCGATATGTCTATAGGGTCCCGCTATATAAACGGGGTGAATGTTGTGAACTGGCCTATGGGAAGGGTTCTTATGTCATATTATGCATCGGCTTATGTTCGCATTATTACAGGGATGAAGATCCGTGATACCACCGCCGGCTTTAAATGCTATACCAAAAAAGTTTTAGAAACAATTGAACTCGACCGGATACATTTCATTGGCTATGCCTTTCAGATCGAAATGAAGTTCACCACCTGGAAACATGGTTTTAAGATCAGGGAAGTTCCCATTATTTTTACTGACCGGACCGAAGGACAGTCCAAAATGAGCAAGGGCATTTTCAAGGAAGCGGTGTTCGGGGTGATTTCTTTAAAAGTCAGAAGCTGGTTTCGTTCCTATAAAAAAGCTGCTTGAGCAGAAAAGGACTTATTGGCGCCCACATATTTTTTTGATTCATGAATTGCAGTTATCTGTTAAAAAATGCATTGGTTGTCAATGAGGGCGAGATAAAAATCAAAGATATTCTGATCCTTGATGGCCTTATAGCCGATTTTGACCGTCAGATAGAACTTTCCGGGGATTATACAGCTCAACACAATATTGAGGTCATTGATGTTACGGGCAAATATGTGATGCCGGGTGTCATTGATGACCAGGTTCATTTTCGTGAGCCGGGGCTGGAGTATAAAGCCGATATCGCTTCTGAATCAGCTGCAGCGGTTGCCGGGGGGGTGACCAGTTTTATGGATATGCCCAATGTGAAACCTCCGACAACAACCATTGCACTTCTGGAACAAAAATATTCCATGGCTGCAGAAAGGTCACATGCCAACTTCTCGTTTTATGTGGGAGCAAACAACGACAATTTTGAAGAACTGAAAAAATTTGATCCGGTGAATAATTGCGGGATAAAAGTTTTTTTGGGATCATCAACAGGGAACTTACTGGTTGATGACCAGGAAACCCTTAAGCAAATATTCAGCCTGCCATTTTTGATTGCAGTACATTCCGAAGATGAAAACACCATCAGAGCCAATTTTGAGTTCTACCGGCAAAAATATGGGGAGAATATCCCCGTGGAATGTCATCCGCTGATCCGTAGTTCCGAAGCCTGCTTCATTTCGACAAAAAAAGTTGTTGAACTTGCCGGAAAAAACAATACCAGGCTTCACATCCTTCATTTGTCAACTGCTGCGGAACTTGCATTGCTGAAGAGTGATCTTCCTCTTTCTCTGAAAAAAATTACTGCAGAGGTCTGCGTACATCATTTATGGTTTAATGATGCTGCTTATCATACATCAGGAACATTGATCAAATGGAACCCTGCCATAAAAACGGAAAGCGACCGTAAGGCATTATTTGAAGCAATTCTTGACGGTACGATTGATGTTGTAGCCACAGATCATGCCCCTCATACGTTGCAGGAAAAAAAGCAATCTTATCTGAAAGCCCCATCGGGAGGACCGTTGGTACAACATGCGCTATTGATGATGCTCGAATTTTACTATAAGAAACAAATCTCGCTCGAAAGGATTGCCGAGCTGATGTGTCATAACCCCGCCATATGCTTTAAAATTGAAAAAAGAGGGTTCATCCGTAAAAATTATCATGCCGATATGGTGGTGTTTGACCTGCAAAAAAATACTGTTGTCGATAATGACAATGTTTTATATAAATGTAAATGGTCGCCATTAGAAGGAGAGTTATTCCATTCAAAAATTTCAAATACCTTTGTCAACGGTCAAATGGCTTATGATGGACAAAAGGTTTCAGAAAAAATAAAAGGGACGAGGCTGCGTTTTAAGCCATAATTGATGCTAATCCTGTTTGTGATGAAAAAATTGCTGGTCATATTGGTTATTGTACTTACGCTTGCAGGATGCTCTGAAGATAAAAGAGCGCAAATACCGCCTCAGGTGATTCCGCCTGAGCGGATGGTGCAGGTATTGGTTGATTTTCACCTTGCAGAGGCATCACTGGCTTGTGCCGGACCTGAAGGCAGGGATGTCGGTTTGCTCAGAGATCAGTATTATTATTTTTTACTCAGGAAACACCATATTAGTTATAAGGAATTCAATGAAAGTCTTCAATATTACTCCTCAAATCTTAAGGAATTGCATCTGATATATGGAGAAGTAGTGACAGAACTGAGCAAAACCCAATCAAAAATTGGCAGTAAAAAAACCGGAATCATTCCCAAAAAAGGCTGGTGAGGTTCTTTATGGTTTAAAATATAGCATTTTTATATGCCAAAGAGAGTTTTCAGGTAGGAGCACTTTCAAAAAAAGTTTGATTTGCGGGGCAGATGACGATCCGAAAAATAGTATCCTATAAAATTACTTGGTATATGTAGCGTTCACTGTATCAATATCTGCCATATCATTAACATAGTATTTCATGGTAAACTTACTGTCATTAATGAGTGTACCGGATCCGTAAACGGTATTGCCGCATATGTTTTGGGAAGGCAATGTCAGGTTGTTGGTGGTAGCAATGGCATAAACTTTTTCGTTTGCTCCGTAGAAATGAAAATTTCCGATCAGGATCTGGGTGCTGTTTGCCTGGTCGAGAGTGACGGTTACATTATATGTCATGCCTGATAATTCTGTACACAGCCAGGTCCCCAGGTAGGGCGCCCTGACATCGTCATCTGGATTAATATTATCTTCCGGATCACAGGAATAAAGTGTGGAAAGACCTATTATAAGTATAAATACAATATATTTTATCGGATTTTTCATGAGTCAATATTTGGGTAGAAGTAACAAAAATTATTCCATAAAGCTATAACAACCCGTCAATCAGATTGTCATCAGCGATGCTGGGTAAGGTAACCTGCAGGCGGGGCTCAATCTGCATTGCTCTTTTAATGGCAAACATAGCTCCTGGATTTCGTGCCCAGCTGCGCCGGCTGATGCCGTTGTTTACATCCCAGAACAACATGGACTTCAACCGTCTGTCGGTATCTTCCGAACCATCGAGTACCATCCCGAAGCCTCCGTTGATCACTTCACCCCATCCGACACCACCGCCATTATGGAGCGAAACCCAGGTAGCTCCCCGGAACGAGTCGCCAATGACATTTTGTACCGCCATATCTGCTGTTTTGTTCGATCCGTCATAAATATTGGATGTTTCCCGGTACGGGGAGTCTGTTCCTGAAACATCATGATGGTCGCGGCCAATAACAACAGGGGCAGAGATTTCACCGTTTTTTACAGCGGTGTTAAACGCTTCAGCAATTTGGGTACGACCCTGTGCATCAGCATACAGTATGCGTGCCTGGGAACCTACAACAAGTTTGTTTTTCTTGGCTTCCCTGATCCAGTGGATGTTATCTTTCATCTGCAGTTGAATTTCATCCGGTGAGGTTTCTGCAATTTTTTCCAGTGCATGTATGGCAATCTGGTCTGTCTTGTCAAGGTCTTCAGGGTCTCCGGAGGTGCAAACCCAGCGGAACGGACCAAACCCGAAATCGAAACACATTGGACCCATGATATCCTGCACATACGAGGGATAAATAAAATCTCCGCCGGGCTTTTTGATTTCTGCACCGGCACGGCTTGCCTCAAGCAGAAAAGCATTGCCATAATCGAAGAAATACATTCCTCCGGCAGCAAGTTTGTTGATGGCTTTTACCTGCCTGCGTAATGATTCCTGCACTTTTTCCCTGAAAAGCTGCGGCTGTTCGGCCATCATTATTTTGGATTCTTCGAAAGACAAGCCGGCAGGGTAGTATCCTCCCGACCAGGGATTATGCAACGAGGTCTGATCTGACCCAAGATCCACGTGAACATTTTCCTGAGCAAGTTTTTCCCACAGGTCTACTATATTTCCCTGGTATGCTAACGACACGGATTCTTTGTCTTCTTTTGCTTTGGATATCCGCTGCAGAAGCTCGTCAAGGTCGGTATAAACTTCATCAACCCAGCCTTGCGAAAACCGTGTATGTACAGCTTTCGGATTGATTTCGGCAATTACCCCGATAACACCGGCGATAACTGCGGCTTTGGGTTGTGCTCCCGACATGCCGCCCAGGCCGGAGGTTACAAAAAGTTTTCCGGCAAGGCCATCACCTGTTTTATCAATTTTTCTTCCGGCATTAAGAACCGTAATGGTAGTACCATGAACGATGCCCTGCGGGCCGATATACATATAGGATCCCGCAGTCATTTGCCCGTATTGAGAGACACCCAGCGCATTAAAACGCTCCCAGTCGTCAGGCCCGGAATAATTGGGAATAACCATGCCATTGGTCACCACCACCCTTGGTGCATCTTTGTGTGAAGGGAACAATCCCATCGGATGTCCGGAATACATCACAAGGGTTTGTTCGTGGGTCATCGTGGCCAGGTATTTCATGGTCAGCAGGTATTGCGCCCAGTTCTGAAAAACCGCGCCATTGCCGCCATAGGTGATGAGTTCGTGAGGATGTTGGGCAACGGCAGGGTCAAGGTTGTTCTGGATCATCAACATGATGGCAGCCGACTGTGCTGATTGATGGGGATAGTCGCTTATAGGCCTTGCAAACATTTTATAGGCCGGACGAAAACGATACATGTAAATTCTTCCGTATTCTTTAAGCTCGTTCAGAAATTCCGGGGCCAAAATTACATGATGCTTCGGGTCAAAATAACGCAGGGCATTTTTCAGTGCAAGTTTTTTTTCTGCTGTTGTAAGGATGTCCTTACGCGTTGGTGCGTGATTGACAGTATGGTCATAAGGTTGTGGTTCTGGCAGGGTATCAGGGATGCCCTGTAAAACCTGATGCTGAAATTCCTGAAGATTCATGGTGTTTTATATTTTTTTCCTAAAAAAGAGTATATGTGAAGCAAAATTACAAAATTTATGTCAATTCGGATTACCGATATACAGGAGGAACACCAAACCGATTTTTCACTATTTTTGCATATTATGAATTATCTGGCACACGCTTATCTTTCATTCGACAAAGGAGATATCCTTGTGGGGAATTTCATGACCGATACATTAAAAGGAAAATCCGACGGATACAATGAACAGATCAGGAAGGGTATTTTGCTTCATCGTAAAATAGATGAGTTTACGGATGACAACAAATATTTTCAAACGAGTATGGCCCGCATCGATTGTAAATTTGGCCTTTATGCTGCTATCATTATAGATATGTTTTATGATCATTTTCTGGCGGCTAACTGGTACAGGTATCATGATGAGTCGTTATCTCATTTTGCGGCAAATGTCTATAAGACCATGCTGGCTGCCTATCCGATATTACCTGTCCGCATGAAACGTATGCTCCCGTTCATGGTTATCGGCAACTGGCTTGATTATTACCGGAATCCTGGTTGCTTCCGGCATTTTTTCAGAGGATTGTCTTTCAGGGCACGCCACGCTCACAATCTGCATGATGCGGCAGAAGAAATATTCAAACATTATGATGAACTTGACAGGGATTTCAGTAATTTTATGGATGAAATAATCCCTTTTGTAAAAAAAATTCAAAAAAATTAATACCTGTGTTATGAAAAAAATTCTTTTAATCGTTCTTTTGGCCGTATTTATGCTCTGGGGCTGTTCGGGTAATAAAAGCAGCGATGATAAAACCGAAATAAAAGGCGATACAAGCATAGCCTATGTTGATAAAATTCCTGCCGGTGCAAAAAAAATCCTGCTGAAATCAGTGATCATCCACATGAAGTCATCAACTTTTGGAATGACGCAGAATATTGTAATATATATGGATGATTACGGCAGAAAGCAACTTGCCGAGGTAAGCCAGGAATTGCTCGGCAAGAAAGTACGTCAGTGTAGCCTTGTCGATTCCGTATATATGTATTCATATAATCCTGATGATAAGACGGGAAAGCGTACCATGGTTGAAGCCAAAGGGCCTGATAATATTAATTTCAATGCCATAACTCACGACATGGCGAAGGAATTAAACCTGAAAAAGAACGGAACTGCTGAGTTGCTTGGACGACAGTGTGATGTTTATACTATGGAAATTGCGTCTGCCAAACTGAAAGGAACCTATTATATATGGAAGGGAATACCCCTCAAGACGGTATCGACCGTAGCCGGGATCAGTATTACGATGGAAGCGACCCAAATAGAAGAAAATGCAGTCATACCGCCTGAAAAATTTGAGATACCGGAGGATATAAATTTTGAAGATGTCGCTGCGGGCCATTAAGTGGAAAAAGTTTTGTATCTTTGCAACACAGGGGCTGACCGGTTTTGACAGCGAGGTTAGTGGATCTGTAAGCATGCCGGGCGTTGTGTGTGTGGCCCGTTAATCCCAATGCTCACGCCAGTTAAATGGCAACGATTACAATTACGCCTTAGCTGCTTAATTCAGAATTAAGCGCTGGCTGCTTCCCGGGAAACTTCTCCCTGCTGTGTCCCGACCGAAGCATCGCAAATGCGGGGATAGTTCAGTCAGCGCCCTGATGTCTGAGCAAAACCTTAAGGGATAAGGGCAGGGTAGGACCGCTTTTTTCCGGCTCTGTCACGAAAATCAACAGAAAGCTAAGCATGTAGAAAGCACTTCTGCTACTTGTTTGGACGAGAGTTCGAATCTCTCCAGCTCCACCAGGCCAACACCGCTTCATTACGAAGAGGTGTTTTTTATTTTTTAACTGTGCTTAAACCCGTTTTCAGGAGTCACCTTAAGTCATTCACTTTTGTTTAGAAAATAGTGCAATTAGATTTTCTATTCCGGTCCAGATAACTATTTTTTAGTCAGAAGATGTTACAACAGGAATTTTATTGAAATTGGATAACTCATTTTTTTCTTGTCTTCGTAATTGTATTTTTTAACGCCTTAAATCCGCAAGAAAGTTATCAACAAAATGAAGCAAAGTACTGTGTATAAGTAATATACGCAGTACTTCGCTATACGAAAAGTTTCACCTAATTTAGTGATGCAAAAAAAACGGTGTCTAAAAC